>Ga0268291_1026_pt1 | contig 169853 bp, 155 predicted proteins | sample MetcocultureBM_FD_191347 | JGI IMG/M metagenome (GOLD analysis project Ga0268291, IMG submission 191347) | Soil microbial communities from Anza Borrego Desert, Southern California, United States - Methanotrophic co-culture BM | ecosystem: Environmental > Terrestrial > Soil > Desert | place: USA... | reverse complement strand
TCCTGGAGCGCGGCAAGGACTGGGCGGGGGCCATGGCGGAATATGAGGCGGTCCTGGCCAAAAACCCGAATGACGCGCTGGCGCGCAACAACCTGGCCGCCCTGCTCAGCCTGGATGCGGCCGACCGGGACAAACTCCAGCGGGCGCTGGCGTTGGCCCAGCGGTTCGAGACGGCGACCGAGCCCGCGTTCCTTGACACGCTCGGCTGGATTTACCGGCAGTTGGGCGATTTGACGACGGCGCGGCCGCTGTTGGAAAAGGCCGTGGCGCAGGCGCCCGAGGTACCCATTTTCCAGTATCACCTCGGCATGGTGTACCTCCAGGCGGGCGATAAGGCCCAGGCCAAGGAGCGCCTGGAAAAGGCCGTTAGGACCGAAGGCGACTATATCGGTCGCGAGGACGCCCAACGTGCGTTGAGCCAGTTTTCCGGCGATTCGTCCACCTAAGCGGATGCGCGGGCCGGGAAGACTTTCAAGGAACGATCCGTACGTTGCTCAGGCCGGCGAAGCCGTCCGCTTGGGCAAGCGCTCCGGACCATGAGCCTCGGATTGCGCGGGGGCGTCGCTCTCGGGCGCAATTGCGAAGAGATCCCATTTGAATTTCGTGGCAAAGGAGCGATTGTCTTGTTCGCTCCAGCGAACGATGTGGCCGCAGCTGTTCGGGGCGCGCGGCGTGCCTGGTGCCGTGCGGTCGGGATCGTCGGTCATCGTGAGATAGACCTCGCAGGATAGAGGATGGACGGAACGCCATTGCGGACGGTCCATCGCGGTTGCTCCGACTACATCTGCCGCCAGACGAGTATTCACTAGGACATCGGCCTGGTTCTTGAATACCGCAGATCGAGCTGCGGCAGCGGTTCGAAAGGAAGAATCGCCCAAGTCCAGAGCCAGCCAGTCGCCGGTCCCATCCTCGTTGAACCGTGCCGCGTACAAGGTTCCCTCGTCCAGCATGTCGCCGTTGGCGGTTCGCCGGTGGAACCGAGCCTTGGTGACGAATTTGTAGATGTACTCGTCCGGGTCGTCATCGCTCATGTACCAGACCAGCGGATGACCTTCCTTCACCGGTGCCAGCCAGGCGCCGGTATGGGCGAGCCGTCCCATGGCGGTACGTTTCTTGGGCGTGCTTTCAGGATCGAAAGGGTCGATCTCCAAAATCCAGCCCTGACAGTTTGGTTCGTTGCGATAATCTTCCGTGGCGTCGGCGCCTCTTGCCGAAGCATCGAAGCGGGCGTGCTCGCCGGTGCCGCTGTCGTCCTCGCTCCACTCACGGCGGACGCCGCCGGTATTGATGCCATAACGCGCATGTTCTCGCGGACGACCGGTTCGGTTGATAAAGTATATGGCCCAGTTTCTTTCGCAGACCAGATAGGTTCGCCAAGGCGTGAAACTATAGGCGCAATTGACGAAGACTCCGCGGGTTTTGGTTCCGTCCGGGCTGTACTCGGTTTTCAGCAAGCCGGAACCTCGCGCCGGACCCGCAATGTCCACCGGCGTGCTGTCGGTGATCCGTCGATTGTATTTGCCGGGTATTACGCTCCATTCACCTGCGCCGTCTTTTTTGATTTCCATGATAGTCACGCCATAAGCGGCGACTTTTTTCGATATCGGGTCGACCGGACGCTTTCCGCCGATAATCGTGCAGGGATGCAGCAGCCGCTGGCTAAGATATCGGCGGTTAGTGCAAAGAAGGCCATGAGAGGTCAAGGTGGCGCGGGCCATCGGAAAAAGATACATCCCGTAATGCTCGGAGCCGATTTGCTGCTCCGGTTCGTCGCCGGGAGCGGGTTTGGCGTTGATTGCGTAATGGCTGCCTGCTAGCGGTGGACTCCAGAGAATGAGCTGCTTTTCAGCGTGTTCGGCCGATGCTGTGGCGGTAGCGGTTCGCATTACCGGTGTCGCATTGAATACCGACGGATTGATGCGAAGGGACGGCTGTTCTCCGGGTTTTGACGCTGGGATTGCCAAGAGCGCGTTGAATGTGCCTGATTGCTCCAAAAGGCCGGACGAGAGGGCACGCGCCGTGCCACCTCTTAAAACCATGCTCTGAATCGGGCGCTTTGCCGAAATCGATCGGAAGGTGGGATTACCGGATCGGTAATTTGATGGCTTACCGCCGGCGCTTTCCCGCTGAATGTGAGATTGTCGGTCGCTCATCATTACACTGCTCGTAGCTTTAGCCCAACCAGATGCTTGAGAGCGTGACGATAGGCGAGCACTGTTACATATCGTTGACGATTAATTTACGGTGTCATTACTAAATGATGACAAGCCTTGGATTGGTAGAGTCCATGGAGAGAAATGGGACGCGCAATAGCGCACCCGGCAAGGTGACAAATCGGCAGGGCGAGGCGCAACGCGACGAGCGGGCAGGCCAGGGACGGGCTGCCCCGGACTCGCGAGCGAAGCGGGACAGCGTAGCGTGGCGAGGTCGATTTACTCGCCTCTTCCTTGAGGCTCGTCCTCCGGGTCGTGCTTCGCACGTTCCGATTTGCTCCCGGCAAATTGGTGCACGGCTTGGCCGCCCATAGGGGCGAACCACAGAGATGTGGTGAGTGAGAAACAGGGAGGTTTTTCATCCGCATTTCGAGCCCTTGAGCAAAGCCGGTATGGCGACGCGCGGCAGTTTGAAGACAGCTTCCAGATCAGCAGCTACGATTTTTTTTGGTTTGAGTATTTAACGAATGGCTTTTGAATTCGGTTTGATTTTATTGTTGATTTTCTTGAATGGCATATTCGCGATGTCGGAAATGGCCATTGTGTCCGCCCGCAGGGTGCGCTTGCAGCAGTTGGCGGAGGGCGGGAGCGGCGGGGCGGCCAAGGCCCTGGAACTGGCCGAGCAACCGACTCGGTTCCTGTCGACCATCCAGGTCGGCATCACCTCCATCGGCATTCTGAGCGGCGCCTTGGGGGAAGACGCCATTGCCGAGCCGCTGTTACCCTACCTTGAGCAAATTCCGCAGCTCGCGCCTTATGCGGAGGAACTGGCGCTGGCGGTCACCGTGGTCGTCATCACCTATCTCTCCCTGATCGTCGGAGAACTGGTGCCGAAACGCCTCGCCCTCAATTTCCCCGAGTACATCGCCGCGTGGATCGCCAGGCCCATGCACGGGCTGTCCCTGGTGTTGCTGCCGGCCGTGAAACTGCTCAGCCTCTCCACGGAACTGGTGTTGTGGCTGCTGCGGATCAAACCGAAAAAGGAGCCCACGGTCACCGAGGAAGAAATCAAGATCTTGCTGGAGCAGGGTACCGAGGAAGGGGTTTTCGAAGAAGCGGAGCAACAATTCATGGAAAACATCCTCCGCCTGGGTGACCGCAAGGTGGGTGCCATCATGACCCCGCGCAAGGACATCGTCTGTCTCGATCTCCAGAAGCCCTTCGAGGAAAACCGCAGGCGCATCCTGGAACACACTCACTGGGTTTTGCCCTTGTGCAACGACGGCCTAGACGATGTCGTCGGCTTCGTGAAAACCAAGGACCTGTTGGATCGTGTGCTTCAGGGGGATCGGCCGGACTTGCGCGCCATCGCGGTCAACGAGCTGTTCGTGCCGGATTCCCTGACACTCATGGAATTGCTGGAAGAGTTCAGAAAATCCCATCTCCACACGGCGCTGGTGGTGGATGAATACGGCGAAATCGATGGACTGGTGGCCCTTGGCGATGTTTTAGAGGCGATCGTCGGCGATTTGCCCGCCGGGGGCCGGGCGGACCGACCGGACATCGTCCGCCGGGACGACGGTTCCTGGCTGATCGACGGCATGGTGGACATCGACCGTCTGAAGGAACTGTTCGATCTGGACGAATTGCCGGAGGAACGCGACGGACGCTTCAACACCGTAGGCGGTTTCGTCATGCTGCGACTTGGCCGGGTGCCCAAGGCCACCGACTGTTTCGAATTCGAGGACTTGCGGCTCGAAGTCGTCGACATGGACGGCAACCGGGTGGACAAGATACTGGTCTCGCAACTGCATGAACCCAGATCCCTATCCGCACATCAACCCTGAGCGTGTGTTCGTAAAGTGCTGCGCGGCCGCCAGACTTTGGCATACTCACTCGGCCCTCGTCCAGAACGCCGACAAAAACAGCCCATGCACTTCACCATCAAGGTCTTGATATCCGCCCTCCTGATCGCGGCCATTTCCGAGACGGCGAAACGGAGTAGTCTAGTTGCCGCCCTCATTGCTTCCCTGCCCGTCACGTCGATCCTGGCCCTCATCTGGCTCTATGTCGACACCGGGGATACCGAGCTGATAACCGAGCTTTCGCGGCAAATCGTCTGGCTGGTGATACCTTCACTGGCCTTCTTCTGGATCTTGCCTCTGCTGCTGGAATGCGCGCTGAATTTCTGGCTCGCACTGGGTCTTGCGGCGATAACGACCAGCGTGTGTTATGGCTTGGCGTTATTGCTGCGGAGCCTTTTTCAATAGGCGTGGTTTATGAGCTGAAAGGCCAGGCCGCGATTTTTGTCCATATTGGCGAGACTTGGCGAGACGATCGAGCTCAATCCTTCGCCGAACGGTTCATCCTAACTTACGATACAGCGTACTCGGCCCAGTACCCTTGCCGGAACGTTCTTACGTTGCTCATTGCTTGACGGCAATTTACCCCGAGCGCATCCTTTAGGAAGTCTGGCTGCGATTCACGCCTTTCGGCACGATACGGATGACGATTCATGGAGAGGTGCGAACGTGCGATACAAACGAATGCTCGTCTTTCTGGCTATGGTCGTTCTAACCGGATGCGCGGTCAGTCCGACACAGCATCCGGAAGCCCTGCCCGCCTACCGGTTCTCCGAGAAGCTTTTCGAGCAGGGTCCGTATGGACGAAACGCCATCGTGTGTATGCCGGCCACCGTCGTAGGTCACCTTGTCGGCATCGGGGCAGCCGTTGCCGTTCTTCCGCTTTATCTGGTGGGCGGCCCCATCGATTATTTCATCACCCCGAAACCTCGTTCGGAACACCCCCCACCGATAGCATCAGCGCTCAGCAATACCTCCTGGTTCTTCGGCACTTTCGCTGGATTGATCGCAGGGACCCCTTTCTTGCCTCTTTCGTATCTCGCCGACCCGAATCAGTGTAAACGGATCATCCTGTATTGAAGGTTTAGGGTTTCGTCTTCCACTGCGACGAAGGCGCAAGTTCCTCATGCCCGCCGCCCCGGTGAAATCTTCTTTCAGCCGGTGGTTGTTGAGTTGTTTCAAGCCCGAAGACACACTGGACTTTTCGCGCTTGAAACCAAAAAGATGGGCTATCGAACGGCGGGTACTCTAACCGTAATTTCGAGACCTGGAAAATCACGCTCTATCGTCGTTTGGGATAACTTGTCCCGCATCGCGGCAACGAGGTTCGCACGGCCATCGAAGCCCGTGGAGCCATTCTCAAGGCACTGCCGCCCCATAGTCCGGATCTCAATCCTATCGAGCAGGCCTTTTCAAAACTGGGAAAATACCAGGGCTGCGTTGAGTTTCTTGGATAAGTCACGAAATAGTCACGTTGACGGTCGTGAAAGACCATCAAGGTTTGGCTAAGTGATTGATTTAATTGGCGCCCCGGATACGATTCGAACGTACGACCTTCCCCTTAGGAGGGGGACGCTCTATCCTACTGAGCTACCGGGGCGGAGCGGGTTGATATTGCCGTAAAGGCTTTTAGATCAGGCGGATAGCTTGAAAAAAGCGGCTATAGTGTACCTCTAAGACCCGCCCGAAGGCCAGTAAATTCATATTTTGCCGCGTGATTTCGACTGTATTCTCCCGCAAAGGCGAGGGGGAATACCCTTGAGCGTCCGGTCAATCGCTGGGATCGTCGCAGGCTTCCCGCAAGGCGTCCAACGCTGTAACCAGGGCAGTGAACGGAATCAGGGAGACTTCCGTAGATTCGTTGAGTTCCCGTCCGAATCGGCGCAGTTTCGCCAGGCGTTGTTGGAGACGCGGTCCGGCGAAAAATGCGGCCGGATCGCGTAATCCGGCGCGCAGCATGGCAAGGCTGAAGCGAACCGAGCCGGACTTCAGCCGTTCCAGTAATGCAGTTTGTACCCGGCGTTCCCAGCGGTTGCGGGGTTTTACGTCATCGAGCCGGGGAATCAGCCGTCTTAAGTCCAGATAGTCGGCGACCGCATCGTTCAGTTCGGCTACCTTTGAAAGCGGCTCGCCCGTGCGGGCGGTCAAGTCGACCAAGGCCGGAAAGTTGTGCAGCCGTTCCATGAGCGCCATGAGACGGGCTTCTTCTACAGTGAAGCCCAAAGCTTCCGAATCCGAGATACGCTGCTCGTAATCCGGGAGCTCGCTCGTTGCGAGACTTTCCGCCAGATAAGCTAGATGCTGTGCCAGGTCCGTGCGCCACAGGGCTACCGATTCGGGACTCGGATGCAGCGCTTTGCCTTTTTGCAGCGCCCAGAGGCAGAACGAGTTCAGAAGGCTTTCCAAACGCAGCAAAAGCTCGAGCTGCCGAGCGGCTGCGATTCGATCGTCCAGAGCGCAGATCTTGTAGCGCAACGTACGTCCGTCGAGTACACGGTCGAACAGGAGATAAGCCCTGACGGCTTGATTGAGGAGAGAGGGCTCGAGTTCGTCGACCCAAACCAGAAAGCCCGCGCCGGCCTGGTTGATAAGCGTGTTGCAGATCACCGTGGCGGTGATTTCCATGGCGAGCGAATGTTCGTCGAGCGCTTCGGCGAAACGCTCCCGTACCGCGGCCGGAAAATAGCCGGCCAGGCAATCCCCGGCCCAGGATGCCGACAGAAACTCGGGGTTATCGAAGAAAGCCCGCTTCAAGGCTAGTTTGGCGTAAGCCATCAATACCGCGAGTTCCGGTCGGGTCAAGGCTTGTTGGGAGCGTGCCGCGATGTCCTTGCGGGACGGAAACGACTCCACCGCCGGGTCGAGCAGTCCAGCGTTGATCAGGCGCGCGGCGGCTTCGAGGAACGGCTCCGCATCCTGTAGGCAGCGTTGGTGGTCCAGCGAGAGACAGAGACTTTGCCAATAATTGTTGGCCAGGACCGAACGGCAAACATCGTCCTTGACTTCCGCCAGCCATCGGTCGCGTTCCTCCCGGTCGGCGATCAGTCCTTTGTGTTGCAGAAGATTCATGAGGATCTTGAGATTGACCTCGTGATCGGACAGATCTACTCCGCCCGAGTTATTGACCGCGTCGGTATCGATGCGCCCTCCGCTCAGAGCGTATTCGACACGGGCGAGTTGGGTGAAGCCGAGGTTGGCCCCTTCGCCGACGACTTTCGCCTTGATCTGGTTGGCGTCGACGCGGGTGCTGTCGTTGACTTTGTCGCCGACGTCCTCGTTGGTCTCGGTGCTCGCTTTGACGTAGGTTCCGATGCCGCCGAGCCAGAGCAGATCGACCGGAGCAGTCAGCATTAGCCGGATCAGTTCTTCGCCGTCGACCGTGACGTGGTGCACCCCGAGCCACTCGCGGACGTCCGGAGAAAGTGGAATGTCCTTCGCATCGCGCCGGAACACGCCGCCGCCGGGCGAGATCAAGCCGCGGTCGTAATCGTCCCAGCTGGAGTAGGGAAGATCGAACAGGCGCTTTCGCTCTCGATAGGACTGCGCCGGGTCGGGACTCGGATCGAGGAAGATATGGTTGGCGCTAAAGGCGGCGCGCAGGCAAATCTTGTCGGACAGCAGCATGCCGTTGCCGAACACGTCGCCGTCCATGCTGCCGATGCCGATCACCGTAAACGGTCGGGTGTCGATATCCTGGTCCAATTCGCGGAAGTGCCGTTTCACGCACTCCCAGGCGCCGCGGGCGGTAATGCCGAGCTTCTTGTGGTGATAACCATGCGAGCCGCCGCTGGCGAAGGCGTCTCCGAGCCAGAATCCGTACTCCGATGCGATGATATTGGCGCGATCCGACAGCCGCGCCGTCCCCTTGTCCGCGGCGACCACGAGATAGGGATCGGCATCGTCGTGGGGCACGACCTCGGAGGGGGCCGTCACGACGGTGCCTTGTAGATTGTCGGTCAAGTCCAAGAGCCCGCGAATCAGTGTGGAATACGCTTCCTGGACCAGCCGCTCGCGATCGGCCGGATCCCGCGCCGTCTGCTTGACGATGAATCCGCCCTTGGCCCCGTGCGGAACGATCAAGGAATTCTTGATCATCTGAGTTTGCATCAGATCGAGAATCTCGCTGCGGAAGTCGTCCGGCCGATCCGACCATCGGATGCCGCCGCGAGCCACCTTGGCCCCGCGCAGGTGTATGCCTTCCATCAGCGCCGAATGGACGTAGATTTCGAACAACGGCCTCGGCGCCGGCATGTTGATGATCCCTAGGCTGCTGATTTTGAAGGCGACGAAATGGTCCGGCTGATCCATCCTCCGGTAGAAGTTGGTCCGCAGCGTGGCGTCGATGAGGTTGAACAGATCGCGGAGGATGCGGTCCTCGTTCGAATCTTCCACCTCGTTCAGCGACGAGCCCAGTTCCATGCGGATCGGCAACATGGCTTCGTCCTCGCGCCGGGCGAGATCGATCCAGCGCCTGTCGGGCTTGAAGCGGCTCTCGAAATAGTGAAAAAGCAGCAGGGCCGTTTTGGGATTGTTGAGCAGCGCCTGATGAAAGCGGAAACGGCCGAAACGGCTGCCGAGCTGAAAATAGTAGTTTCGGTAAGCGCGGAAGACGTCGATTTCCTTCCAGGAAAGCCCCGTCAGCAGCAGCAAGCCGTTGAGGGCGTCGTTGTCCGCCCGTGCCGTCAGCAGTGCCATGAAGGCCTCCAGCAACGGTTCTTTGACGGGTATCAGGGAATCGAAACCGTCCGCGGCGGGCTTGACCGAGAAGCTGCGGATATAGATGCGCTGCGATCCGATCTCGCCCCTGAACTGAACCTGATCGACCACCCGTAAGTTCAGGTCCTGGAGGATCGGAATGATCTCGTCCAGGCTCCGCTCGCGCAGCCCGTAAAGCTGAAGGCGATGGAACGGATCGCCGAGTTGCCGGTCGGGTTCCCACAGGTCGACGGCTTCCCGGCCGGTTCGGAGGACTTGTTCTACCTTGAATGCGTCACGAGTCGCCAGTTGCGGCGGAACGAGCGCGCGGTATTCGGCGGAGAAAGCCTGCTCATAAGGAAACGAGGGGGCAGTTTGATGGAATTCCCGAGCGGCCTGGTCGAGAAAAATTCTGAAGCTGCGTTCCCAGGGCATAGTCTTTTTCTCCTGCCGAATCGGAATGCCGATGTGTATTCTCGGCTGGGATGGTTAGAGTTTCGCCGCATCCGAGTTCGGCCGATTGACGAGGTCTAGGCCAGCCTCTTGTACATTTCCAACACGTTGCCGTTGTCCGCCTTACGGTAGCTGACCCAATCCATAAATGTCCGCATAAAGAAAATGCCCCGGCCGCGTTCGTTCAAGGCATCGAGATTAGGAGGCGGTACGGCATTCAAATCGAAACCCTGACCATGGTCGTATACATAAATCCGGAGATCCTTGTCTCTTATGCGCATGCACACCCTAACGGTCTCGTTCGCGTCGCCCGGTGCCGCATGCTGAATGGCGTTGACCATCGCTTCGGTCAAGACCAGGTTGAGATGATAGGCAAGCGCATCGCGGTCGCCGGTGTAGACATCCAAAGTCTTGGCCACCTGTTCGGCGATATTGCCGATTAAACTCAAATACCGAGTTTGGTTCGGGACCACAATTTCGACGTTGATAATGTCGGTTTCGCCGCCCATCGAAATCTCCTGGCTAGTTGCTGCTCGGTACCTCCCCAAGGCTGGGATAGATATCGAACACCCGGTGCAAGCGGGTAAGCTCGAACATGGATTGTACACGCGGCTGTAGTCCCGCCAGTACGAAGCTGCCGGAACGCAAGGAAGCGTTCTTGTAACCGGACAGCAAAGCGCCCAAGCCTGAGCTGTCGATGAAACGGACGCCCGACAAATCGATAACCAAGCGCGTGTGACCGTCTTCCAAAAGCTTGAGGATGTAATCCTTCAGTTCGCCGGAGTTATGCGCATCGAGGCGCTCCTCCTTCAGGCTGAGGATGGTCCTGCCGTTACGATTTTCAGTCGAGATATTCATCGTTTGGCTCCAGCATCCGCAATTGTTTCTATAGGACAAGTTGCACGGAGAATAATAACGTGGAATTCATCGGCAAAGACATAGGCGCAAAGTTCTTGTAGGTAAGTTTTCGCGCCGAATACCGGCGCGGCAATCGGGTCGTGTTTCAGCGCCTTGTAATCCGGGGACTTGTGACGATTGCGAGTCGTATCGAGAGCAGATCTTTCAGCAGCTTACCGTTCACATGTTCTTATCGGGCCGGAACTACCGGCGTGAAACGATTGGTTTAATTACTTAGACGGCGGCAATGAGTTAAAAATTCACGGAGCCACGTTTCTTTGAAGTCCTCCAGATTCCAGCTCCGCCGGACGAGCAGCCGGTAATGCGCGGGCGGAACGATATAAACTTCCGCATCGGCTTGAATCCCCGTGCGGGTGACCACGGTCAGGGTTTCGCGCCGATAAAAGTCGTCCTCGAACGCGTCCAGATCTTTAAGCGCGCGTGCCGAGACATCTTCGTAGAGTACACCGTCGGTAAAGCTGCCCGTCTCTCTGCGAAGTCCTGGATAGACCCGGTTGCGAATACGATAGCGGGCAAAACCATGTAACCGGGCCGGTTGCGATGGGAAAACACTGCCGGTGACGGCTCGCATCACCTCCGGAACCTGGAGCGTGCCATAGGCGAAAATCTTGAACATGACGGCAGTACGTTGAGCAAAGAACGGAAGCTTAACCGGCCGCCGGCCCTGATCCAAGGGACTGCGCCCTTGGCCCAATGTCGTTGGAAAAGGAGTCAGGATTTTCTTGTTCGTCTTTGTCTTCGTCCTTCCGGCTCAGTAGGCTTGGTCAATTCCCACTGTGGAGACCGGAATCGCTTAAACAGAAATAGATGACAAAAGCCAGATTTTTACACTGCCCCTTACACGTCCTCACGACCTCCTGTAGCCGTTCCATCCTATTTACTCCTCCCTTCTCAGACTCTTATGAAACCCGACAACTTATCGGCTTGTAACACTCAATCAAGGTTACGCTTGTATCAATACAGGCACATGACTAACATTTTCCACCTCGAAGGTGCAATGGTTTGTGCCGCTTAGAGTGTTATTTCCAGTTGAGCATTACTATAGGAACAACTCATGAACATGAAACCTGAGCTAACGGAACGGCAGCAGAGAGAGCTCGACTATCATCGAGAACATGCGAAGAAACACGGAGCGATTCTTGCCGAGCCGTTTTCGTGGGATGTGCTTCTGAACCCCGGTCGTCGATGGTGGAACGCCTACTGGCAGATGTACGCCTACCTTGTGAGTTGCGATCTCAAGGGCAAGGATGTACTGGTTGTAGGATGCGGCTTCGGAGACGACGCTCTACGGCTCGCCAAACTCGGTGCAAAAGTAAGTGCTTTCGACTTGAGTCCGGACGTGCTCCAGATCGCGAGGACCCTCGCCGCTCGCGAGGGCTTGGAGATCGCCTTCGACGAAATGCCCGCTGAACGAATGAGGTACAAGGACGCCAGTTTTGACTATGTGATTTGCAGAGATATCCTCCACCACGTCAACATCCCCGAAACCATGAGCGAAATTGTTCGCGTGGCAAAGCCAGGGGCTCAGTTCATTGTGAACGAGATTTATTCACATTCTATAACCGAGAAGGTCCGCCGCTCCTCTCTTGTTGAGTCGTTCTTGTATCCGCGCATGCGACGATTGATTTATGGTCCCGAGAAGCCCTATATCACGGAAGATGAACGGAAACTCAATGAAAGCGACCTTGCCGAGATCACCAAGCCTCTGCAGGCGCGGCGTTTTGAGAAGCACTTCAACTTTCTGGTTACGAGAATTATCCCCGAGCAATCTGAATTGTTTGCAAAGATCGATCGCATTCTGCTCATTCTATTTAAGCCGATGGCACCATTTCTGGCCGGCCGGATACTTTTCAGCGCTCAAATCGTAAAGTAGTGCCCCGCCCCCAGCTTGCTGCAATGCCCGACTCGTCGTTCCAGCCGACCGCCTTCGGCGGCCGTTGGTCTCCAACGGGAAAAGGGGCAGTCCATGTGGGCTGGAAGAGTGAAGCAAATCCCGGCAAATCAGGTTTCACTCCCATTGGCCGTTGCGAATCGATGCCCAATCTATTAACCCGGCCTATAAATATAGGCCGGGTTAATCCGGGGCAGGGATGCCCCGGCGCGGCGACAAGCCGCGTGAGCCCAGGCCGGGCGTGTACCGGGCCTGGGCGGCGGCCCGAAATACCAGGAGGGTATTTACGGGCCTGATTAATAGCAACCGGGAGAGCAAACATAGGCCTTCACAAATGCTTCCCTGATCAATTACCGGGGAGCTAACCCCGACCGGCCTCATCTCCCTCGCTTTGCTCTGCGCAGGAGGAGAGGGGATTTTTGCGACACCTTGCGGGAGAAGGCTTTTTCAGAGATTCCTCAAGGCTTGACCGCGGCGACCCAGGCGTCGATGTGTTCGGTCGTGATCGCGCCGCTGACCGGCAGACGGTTATGGCCCGCGTCGTAGAAATAACTACGGGGCAGCTCGCCGTACCAGGACGAGTCGATCTCGTAGCGCAGCCGCTGCGCATTGGAATCGCTGAAAATCCACGATTCGACCTGCTTCAGCTTGTGTTTCGCCAGCATGTCGCTCACTTCGCCGGCAAATTCGGCTTCATCGGTGGAGACCATCACCAGATCCAGATTCGGATGTTTTTTCATCGAGGCTGCCAGGGCGTCCAAATCTTTCATGCAACTGGCGCAGTCCAGGGACCAGAACATGAGAATGAAAGGTTTTCCCTGGCGGGTTTTCAAGATATCGCTGAGACTGCCGGCCCTGAATGGCTGCGTTTGATTTTCGGCGAATGACGGAGCTGAAAATAGCGTCAGGAACAGGCAAAGCAGAGCGAATAATTTTTTCATATGGGTATTCATAAGAATCGGAAGGGATAAGAGCGGATCGATTAATCGATGCGGATCAGGCGGTAACCCTTGTCTTGGCTATTCCACGATAGAAAAAGCGCTTGGCCGTCGGTCAAGAGGAACGGAAAATCGACTTCGGCGTCCGATTCCACCGTTGCGACTGCCTCGGACCACGTTTTTCCGCCATCCCTGGACTGTTTGACCATCGCCCGATTCTTCCGGCCGTCGAACTCGTTCCAGGCGAGAATCACCCGATCGCCCGCGGCCAAGACGTCCGGATGTCCCGGCAATCGGTCGGGATCGCCCAAAGCCATGGGTTCTGAAAAGCTGCGGCCCCGATCGTCGGAATAAGCGTAAAACAGGCCCTGGCGTTTCGTTCCCTGGGTAAACCATGCGACGTGGTAGCGGCCGTCCCGGCCTATGGAAAGTGCCGGTCCATGAACCGGGCACGCTTCGATTTTCCAGCTGTCATTCGTGGCTCGTGTCGCCGCCCACTCGGCACGGCCGTCCTCGGGCTTTAGAAGGCCATGATCGCGGATGTTGCCGGGATAAATGAACCGGGTGATCAAAACCGGCCGCCCATCGGTATCGAAATCGACGGCGAGGCGGCAGCAACTGCAAACGTCGTCCACGATTTTTTGATTGGATTGAAGGGGCTTTCCGTTGGCGCCCAGGACGGTGTGAAAGATGTCGTTGCCCCGTGCTTCGTCGATGCCCTCGCGCTCGTCGTGCCAAAACGCGTGCAAATCGCCGTGGGGATCAACCGCCAGTACGGCCTGAAACGAGTTGGCTGTTCTAGCCATGTCGCTCAAGGGCTCCGGCGCGGTGAAATGCCGCCCCTGATCTTCGGAAATGCTCAAATAGGTGGTCCAAGGCTGAAAGCCGAAGGCCGGGTAAGCGACGTAGATTCGGCCGGCGGGATCGACGGCGATCTGCGGGCGGTATTCGCTTTGCGTCCTGATCGGCACGCGCTCCGGGTTGATTGCTACCGGGGGACTGAAGGTTTTGCCGTAATCGCTGGAAAAATCGACGTAGACGCGGTCGGTGGTGGGCACGACGCGCCACAGCCGTCGGTCGGGGCCGAAAGCCGCCGAGACCGGAAGCTTTAAGTCCATGCCGCGATAATGTTCAAATCCGTCCGAAATCGGCTTTGGTCGCGAACCTATGGACGCGCAACCGGACAAGACCGCCACGGACAAAGCCCAGAAACACAGCGAGGCCAGATGATTGCGGATGCCGGAAAAAGACCTCGTCCGAATCGCTCTTCGTTTGAGTCCGATCGACAACACGCTTGAAATCAAGCCCCCGGTTCGCAAATTAGCCGCCCCGTCAGCATGTAACCCTGGTTCGACCGGCGATGCGGTAACCCGGTTCCGCCGGGTAACCGTTCAACTCGGTCGCGATGAGGGACATCGTACGAAAAGCCATGTTTAAGGTTTCGCTGCCCGCAACAACACCAGCCGGTGAAACATTAAGGAAGCTCTGAACAAGTGGATTCCGGTCATGCCCTTCGGCAGGCTCATCACGAACGGAATCAATACGTTACCGTTCGTCCTGAGCCTGTCGAAGGACTTAATCAGAGATTCCTTAAAGAACTTGGCCGCCGTTATCGAAGTCCTTTGGCTGCAAAGGCCGATGGTCAAAGTTACGGCATGCATTTCTTGCTTCTTGCTCCACGAGTAAAGAAAAACTCTTTGCTTCGGTAAATGTTGAAGTGTGTGTTTTCGCAGATCGCCAAGGCTTTTGTAAAAGGCGGATCAAATGGGCGGAGCATCACGCAGAAATCGAGCCAAGCATGCCGAACCCGTTGCGCGGCGCAAGGTTGCTTGGCGCTCGGTTCCGAAGCCATCCGTAAAACTGCGGCAAATCACGCAGTCAGGTGTGTGAAATGACGCACACATATTTTCTTGATGTCTCTGACGAGAGAGCGTGGGCTACATCTCGGTAGGGCTATCCGAGCAGGGCGCCCAATTCTTCCGGATCGACCGGCTTTACCAGGTGATGATCGAACCCCGCGGCTTTGGTGAGAGCTCGGTCTTCTTGCTGGCCATAACCGGTGATGGCGATGATCAGCGCTTCGCGCGTCTCCGGACGTTCACGCAGTCTGCGGGCTACTTCGTAGCCGTCCATGCCCGGGAGGCCGATGTCCAACAGCACGGCCTGGGGCCTAAATTCGGATGCCAAATCGAGAGCGGCCGGCCCATCGAGAGCGGTTCGGACGTCATGGCCTTCGAGTTCCAGTAATAAAGCCAAACTTTCGACGGCATCCGTGTTGTCATCGACCACGAGAATTCGCTTGGATTTGGTGTCTTGGTCGGTCATACATCAGTTCCTTTTTGTCACAGTTCGGAAATGCCGGGTAACACAATACGATCTAACCGGGGGCTTTCATAGGTCGAGCGACGCGTCTACACAAATAAGACGTGAATAGCCGGAGCAATGCGGAGCCGAACAAAGGGGAATCTTTATCGGGCCGGCAAGTCTTATGAAGAGCGGGAATTTCCCCGGCAAGGCGGCCAAGATACCGTGCTTCTGGAAATCAGTCCGTCGACCATGGGAAGTTCATACAAGAAGAAACAACAAGAAGAGAACGGATATGTTTTTGCCATTTTATTTCCCCAGTAAGGAAGCGCTCAAGCTCGTCATCGTAGGCGGCGGCTATTCAGGGCTGTCGGCGCTGATTACGATCCGTGAATACCGTCCCGACGCCGAGATCGTCTTGATCGATCGCCGGCCTTATCACCTTAAGATTACCCATCTGCACGAAAGTTTTCGCCGTCCTCTGACGGACTTCAAAGTGTCTTTCGCGGCCTTGGAGAAGCGGTTCAATTTTCGCCATGTCATGGCGGATCTGAGATTCGACGATACGGCGTTGAAACAGTGGCAAAGCGACCGGGTCATACCGGTCGGGCAGGAGGAGATCGGGTTCGACTATCTTCTGATCGCCACCGGAGCGGGTTTCAAGAAGCTCGAGAAACCTAGCCGAGTGATCGATCTCGACGATTTCATCGAAAAGCCGGGGCCGGAGGTCCTGCAAGAGAACTTGGCGGCTGCGAACTCTTCCGCTCCGTGGATTACCGCGGTCGGAGGCGGTGCGACCGGCATCCAGTATCTGTTCGAGATCGCCAATTTCGTGCGGGAGCACCGCATTCCCTGTCGGCTTCGTCTGGTGGACTCCGAGCACAGGGTGCTGACGCAGTTCAATGCGAAATTGGGGCAGTATGCGGAGGCTCGAATGGCGGACCTCGGAATCGAGCATGTGACAGGTCGTTTTTTCCGCGCTCAGGAGGCGGATCGTGTCGTGCTCGAGGAGGTTGAGACGGGCGAGCTGTCCGAACTCGATTCCCAGCTGAGTCTGCTTTTCGTCGGCAAGAGCGCCAACATCCGTTTGCACGCCAATTTTTTCGGCCAAGTCGTTGTGGACGGAGACATTTTGGACCGGGTTTTCACCGCCGGCGACTGCTCGTACTATCGCTCATTGGGATCGAACGCCATGACGGCTCAGTCCGCCGTGCGCAAAGGCAAGTTGGCCGCTCGAAACATTCTCAGGCATTCGGGGCTCGTCAAATTGCTGGAGCCGTATCTGCATCGCGATCTGGGCTATCTGGTCAGCCTGGGGCCTCAGGATTCCGTGGGATGGGTGGCGTTGGAACGCAATGTGGTCGGGGGATTTCCCGCAGCGGTCGTGAAAGAAATCGTCGAAGCGCAATACGATCTATTGCTTGCGGGCATCGATACCTATGTGTTGTGACCGGCTGGAGGAAAGGTGGCAAGGCGTATATTTGCGGCGCTGTTGTCAAAGCGTGAGCAGGTGAACTGGATTCATATGGGATATCGGTGCGTCCAATAATGACGCCGGAAAATTCAGGAGGCGCAAATGATGTTTGGCTCAAGTCAGCCCGTAAAAGCCAAGGCGACCACGGTCATCAACAAACCCGTAGAGGAAGTTTTTCATTTTATAAGCGACGAGTTCTTCGAAAATTACCCGAAGTGGTCACCCGAAGTCGTCGAATTGAAACCCTTGTCGGAAGGGCCAATGCGTCTTGGCACTCTGGCGCGGCAGGTTCGAGTCGATCATGGGCACCGGACCGAATCCACGTTCAGGGTGACTGATTATCAACCGAACAAGCGGCTTTGCTTCAGCGGAGTGTCCAGCCCTTTCCGCTGTGTCTATGATTTCGAGCAAAAGAGTACGCAGTCGCCATCCACGCAGGTCGCGTTTACCTTTGAGTTATCGGAGCTCGAGCTGTTCATGCGTCCGTTCGAGAAATTGATTCGAGTCGCCGTGCAGGATGGTGCCGAGCAGACGGTGAAAAATCTAAAAGGCCTCATCGAGGGCCATTCGTGAGTCAAAAGGAATTTGGCGAGGTTTTTCGATCAACAATAAGCGGAAGCGAGAGATTGAAGTGAAGAATTAGGAGGAACCGATTATGGCCTTCATTGTGGAAAAAGATCCGGGACTGATCCCGCAGGTGCTGGCTAAGATTCTTGATTCGTGCGTCAATGGCGTAACGCTGGCCGACCCGGATTTGGACGATATGCCCGTCGTTTATGTCAATAAAGCCTTCGAAGAGATAACGGGATATGACCAGGGAGAGATAGTGGGGAAAAACTGCCGGTTTTTACAGGGAAACGATAGAGATCAGGACGCTCGTACCCAGATCCGCGAAGCGCTGGCGAACGCTCAGCCGGTTGAAGTGACGCTCCGCAATTATCGAAAGAACGGCGAGCTCTTTTATAATCATCTCGCACTCACGCCGCTCTTCGATCGAGACGGGAAGGTGATTTATTATCTCGGGATTCAGTACGATGTGACCAACCAGGTACGGGCCGAGGAAGAGATCAAGCGCCTGAGCGAAAACTTGGAGAATGTCTCTAGGCTGACGAAATAAAAAAGCCGGCGTCTTTGCCGTGTGAAAGACGCATGAGCGATAAGACGGTATCGTCGAGAGGTGTCCCGGCGCTGTTCGCGTTCGGCCGCAAATGTGCGTGTCGCTAGGCCGACGCCGTAAATGCAGATTATGAGCAAGTTAAGGTTTTGATATGGCGGTTATTTGCACGAGCGTTTGCGTCAACTATACGCCCAAAGAAATGTACGATTTGGTGAACGACGTTCAATCCTATCCCAGCTACCTTCCTTTGTGCAGCAATGTAAAGCTGCATTCAAAAACACCGAATGCCCTCAGGGCTACCATCACGCTGTCGAAAGGCAAGATCAAGTTTTCCTTCACGACGGAAAATTCGATGGAGGACAGCAGGCATATCCGGATGAATCTGGTCGAAGGGCCGTTCAAGCACTTGCGCGGGCATTGGCGTTTTGAGCCGAGTGCGACCGGCGGTTGCGAGGCGACTTTCCGCCTAGATTTCGAGTTTGCCAACGCCTTGCTGGGAATGGCCTTCGGCGGCTTTTTCAAGGAAGTGACCGAGTCCTTTGTCGAAGCTTTCTGCCGTCAGGCGGCCAAGAAATATGGCGAGCGGGAGACTCATCCGCCCGAGGCTCTTCATGGCCATGGAAAGCTCACATAAGAGACAACGGCACCTCGCCGCATCGCGGTGCAACCCGGTCCTTGAACCTTAACTGCGCGGTCCGGCTGAAAGTCGGCGATCCGGAACCTCGAAGCGGTAAGTTTCGCCGTGACTCAGATATCTCACCCGATCATCGAGACCGGCGGCGGTTACGGCCTTCTTGAAGTCTTCGAGCGGTGATTTGAAAACCCGGTAATCGTTGTAGTGGATAGGAATCGCCTCGCGAGGGTTAACGATTCTTATCGCCTCGATGCCCTCCTTAGCGTCCATCGTGACCAGGATGCTCATAATCCGGGTGCCGCCGAGATGAAACAGTCCCAGATCGATGTCCGGATGGCGAATGGAATTCTTGGCGGCGTCGACATGAGAACGGAACTCGAGGAGTGCTAATAATGAAAAGACCTCAACGGGGCTCTTCTTATTTTAAAAAATGCTTGAATATATCGAGTCGAAACTATAATATGACTTCACTGCCGTCGTGTCCCCCTCAAGGCAGTAGCTAGATTCAATACCTCAACGAACTAGCGAAGGAAGACTTATAGGGTCGGCCCGAGCCTCCTCAGCCGACCTTTTTTTTGTGGTTGCAAATCGATTCGCGAAATCCTCTGGTCGAAGGTGCTGATTCGTGGAGGGCAATCAGGCATGATGGGTCGCTTCTCAGTGAAGCTGAATAATTTGCTTTTCTGGATAAAGGCCAAGATGGATGAACGGATGGTCCTGCTCATGGCCGGCTCTATCGTCATAATGCTCTATGGCGACGTCGTTCTGGGTTGGATCGGATCGTTATTGCATTACGCGATCGAGGTATTGGAACTGGGCCTTGAGCACCTGATCGAAGCGACATTTCATGTATCTCAACGCACAGCACAGATCCTGACGGCCTGGACCGGGCTTTTCCTATTCCTGCTGCTCGGCTGGTTCATTTTTCGTAAGACTGTAAGCCTGTTTCGCGAATGGATTGCGCTAAGGTCGGACCGCTTGAATCTACATCAAACCCGAATATCGAACCGGCAAAGACTGGCCATCTGTGCCAGCCTGCTGATCGCCGTCATTCTTGCGATCTACTTTCAGTTCTGATCGAAAGGCGCACGGCGGACCGAGCAAAAATCGACCGTTCGCGGACCGGTTAAACCTGATCCGCCTACGTCCTTAATTTCCTACCAAGTCCAGAAACGCCGCTTCGTCCAATACCTCGACACCGAGTTCCTGGGCCTTAGCCAGTTTCGAGCCGGGATCGGCTCCGGCTATCACGTAGCTGGTGTTCTTGGACACGCTACCGGTGACCTTGCCGCCTAGAGCCTGAAGCCTGGCTTTTGCCTCCTCTCGACTCATGGAGGACAGCGTGCCGGTGATGACGAAGGTTCGGCCCTGGAGCGGTTGCTCGGTTTTTACCTCCGCGACTTCTTCCCAATGCACCCCGGCATCGAGCAGCGCTTGGACCACGCCGACATTGTGCGGTTGCCGGAAGAAGGTATGGATATGATGGGCCACGGAAGGGCCTATGTCGGGAACATTCTGCAGTTCTTCCTCGTCCGCGGCCACGATGTTGTCGAGGGTGCGAAAGTGAGCCGCCAAGGTGTGCGCCGTGACTTCGCCGACTTCCCGAATGCCCAGCGCAAAAAGGAAGCGGGACAGGGTAGTATGCTTGCTCCGTTCCAGCGCATTGATCAGGTTCTCCGCCGATTTACGCCCCATGCGCTCCAGTGCCGCCAGCTGTTCCGCGGTCAGTCGGTAGAGATCGGCGACCGTCTCGATCAGCTTGTTTTCGAGAATCTGATCGACCAGCTTGTCGCCCAGGCCGTCGATGTCCATGGCGCGGCGCGAGGCGAAATGCTTGATGGATTCCTTGTGCTGCGCGGGGCAAAAGAGGCCGCCGCTGCAACGGGCGATGGCTTCGCCGGGCTCCAATTCCACCTCCGCGCCGCACACGGGGCAGTGGCTAGGCATTTGGAAGACCGGGGCGTCGGCCGGGCGGAGTTCCGGCAGGCTTTTCACCACTTCCGGGATCACGTCGCCGGCGCGCCGGACGACGACGGTATCGCCGGCCCGAATATCCCGCCTGTGCACTTCATCCGCATTGTGCAGCGTCGCATTGGTTACGGTGACGCCGCCGACGAAAACGGGTTCGAGCCGCGCCACCGGGGTCAGGGCGCCGGTGCGTCCCACTTGAACCTCAATGGCGATGACTTTGGTGGTGGCTTCTTCCGCGGGGAATTTATGGGCGATGGCCCAACGCGGCGCGCGAGCGACGAAACCTAATGCGCTCCGGTCCGCCAGACGGTCCACTTTGTAAACCACGCCGTCGATTTCGTAGGGGAGATCGTGCCGCCGGGCCAAGAGGTCCCGATAGTAAGCAAGACAGCCGGCTATGCCTTGGACCACGTGTAGTTCCGGACTGACGGGAATGCCCCAGGACTTGAACCGGTCCATCAACTCTTTCTGGGTATCCGGCAGCTGGTCGCTCGGAAAGATGCCATAGCCGTAAGAAAAGAAGCAGAGGCGGCGTGAGGCGGTAATCTTTGGGTCGAGTTGGCGGAGGCTTCCGGCGGCGGCATTCCGCGGGTTGACGAAGACCTTGTCGCCGTTTTGCCGCGCCCGCTCGTTCAAGGCGAGAAAACCCTTTTTCGGCATGAACACTTCGCCCCGCACCTCGAAGCGTTCCGGCCAGCCGCTGCCCCTGAGCCGCAGCGGAATGTCGCGGATCGTGCGGACGTTGTGGGTGATGTCCTCGCCGGTCTGACCGTCGCCGCGCGTGGCCCCGCAAACCAGGACGCCCTTGTCGTAGATGAGGCTGACCGCGAGGCCGTCGAGCTTCGGTTCTACCAGATATCCGATGTCGTTGCGTCCGAGCCGCTGGCTCACGCGGCGATGGAAATCCTCGGCGTCCTCGTCGCTGAAGGCGTTGTCCAGCGACAGCATGGGGATTTCGTGGCGTACCGTGGCAAATGCTGCGACCGGCGGAGCGCCGACCCGCTGTGTCGGGGAATCGGGGGTGGCAAGTTCCGGATACTGGCGCTCGATCGCCAAGAGCTCCTGCATCAGGCGGTCGTACTCGGCGTCGGAAATCAGCGGCGAATCGAGCTGATAGTAGCGTAGATTGTGGAATTCGATTTCTTTGCGCAATTCGTCTGCGCGACGTTTAATCTCTTCCGGCGCGTTCACGGCTACTCGTAAGCTTCTTCCAGGCGGTTGCGCATCTGGGCGATTTTTTCCCCGGTCAGCGGACGGCGGGCATCGTCCCACTCGATCCCGTCCAATCTAACGGCTAGCTCATGGCAAGTGTTGACCAGATCGTCGAACACGTCCAAGGGATCGTCGACCGTGGCGGGTTGAAAGAACAGGACCACGCCGGGGCACTCGAATGACGCCATGTCGTCGACGGGGAAGGTGCCGGGTTTCACGAGACTGGCCACGCTGAACAGAGGTTTACGGAATTCGCGGTCATAACGGTGAAAGATGCCCATCTCGCCATGGACCAGGTCGAGGTCCAACAGAGCATTCTTTAGGTCGTCACCCGCAAAAACGAACTCGTCTCCCGCCACCACGCTGAGTTGTATCAGAAACGGGGCGCCCAAAGCGGCGGTTCTGTCCGTTTCTCTCTGCGTTGTTCGCGGCGGTTCTCGCGGCGCCTCGATCACGTCTTCCGCCTCTTCTTCGAAATCGAATTCATTATCGGAAAAATGCCGCTCGTTTCGATTCAGGACGCGAACGCTTTCGAATTCTTCCTCATCGTAATCAGGCGACTCCTTATCGATCGAAGGGTCGAAATCCAGTTCGTCGAACTCGCCGCGCCGTTGTAGAAAATCCAGGACTTTTTGCTTGTGGCGTCCCCAGACATAGATGCCGGCGATGACGATGACGCCGATCACCAGCAGGACCAAACGTACGGTATCTCTATCCATCTCCTTTCCTCAAAGGCACTTGACAGCCTGTAAACAAGGAAGCCGCCAATGGCGGCCAAGTTATCTCGTGCGGAAAACCGGCCCGCACGCGGCACAGGAACTCAAACCGCCGACATTTCCACCGCCGCGTCGATATCGACCGCGACGATGCGGGACACGCCGGGTTCTTTCATGGTAACGCCGGCCAGATGCTGGGCGATTTCCATCGTCACTTTGTTATGCGAAATAAACAGGAATTGTACCTTTTCGGACATTTCTTTGACCAACTGGCTGAAACGGCCGACGTTGGCGTCGTCCAGCGGAGCGTCCACTTCATCGAGCAGGCAGAAGGGCGCCGGGTTGAGCTCGAAGATGGCGAACACCAGCGCTACCGCCGTGAGCGCTTTTTCGCCGCCCGATAGCAGGTGGATCGAGCTGTTCCGCTTGCCGGGCGGCCGCGCCATGATGCTGACGCCGGATTCCAGCAAATCGCGTTCGGTGAGGTCCAGGGATGCCTGGCCTCCGCCGAACAGCTTGGGAAACATGCGTTGCAGGCCGGCATTCACCTTGTCGAAGGTCTCTTTGAAGCGGGCTCGGCATTCCCGATCGATTTTCTCGATGGCTTCTCTCAACGTGGTCAGCGATTCGATCAGATCCTGGTGCTGCTGATCGAGAAACTTCATGCGTTCTTCTTGCGCCAGGTATTCTTCCATCGCCGTCAGATTGACCGCACCGAGCCTGATGATTTCTTCCCCCAGTTCGGCGACTCGCTTCTGCCAGATCTTTTCATCCGCGTCCTCGGGCAATTCGGCTAAAACCGCGTCCGGTTCCGCGCCCAGTTCATCGAATTGCTCCTGCACCGTCTGTCGGCGCACTTCGTTGGCCTGGAGTTCCAGCTTGGTCTGTTCGAGGCGCTGTTTGAGGCCGTCCAAGTCCCTCTGATTACGGACCCGAGCTTGGTCGACGCGGCGAATTTCGGCTTCCAGGTCGCCGACGCGCTTGCGTAAATCCGACAGTGTCCGCTCGACCTCGACGCGCTGCTCCAGCAGTTCTTCCAACCGGGCTTGTTCGTCCTCGACCGGTGTTTCTGCTTCGTTCATCTGCGCGCTGACGGTCTCCAGCCGTCCCAGGGACTGGTCGTACTGATTTTGGGCCCGCTCAAGGTGTTTTCGGGTTAAACCTTCAGCCGACTTCAGGGTTTCGAGACGGGTTTTGAGTTCGTGGACCCGGTCGCGCGCCGCTTTCAAGGACGCATCGGCGTTGCCGAGAGCATTTTCCAGCGCCTCCCGCCGGGCGGCATGATCCGCGGTTTTCGGTTCCAGCTCGGCAAGCCGTTCTTCCGCCTCGAGCAAGGCAGTCTTGGCCTCGGCGGTTTCTTCGACGATTTGAGACTGGTGTTCTTCCAGATCGTCCAGCTCGTATTCGAGCTGCCGGAGACGCTTCGCAGCCTGCTCGCAGCGTGCCGTGGCGGCGCTCAACTCGGCCTTGAGACGGGTTTGATCGGCGCCCAAAGTACGCTCCTGAGACTGCAGGCGCTCGCGCTCGTGCTCCGCATCCTTCACTGCTTGATCGGCTTGCGCGAGATCGTGCTCCAGTATCCGGCTTCTTTCGAGCAGGCTGTCGCGCCGGGCCTTGAGTTCCCGCAGGTCGCGCTCCCGCTTGATCATGCCGGCCTTTCCGTCCTCCGGCTTGTGGACGGCCAGCCAGCCGCGGCCGAGGCGGATGCCGTCCGGAGTCACCACCGATTCGTGGTCCGCCAGCCGCTCGCTCACGGTTTTCGCTGCCGCAAGATTTTCCGCGCAATATACGGCACCGAGCAGCGGACCGAGATCCCAGGGCGATTGCACTTGTCCGATGAGTTTCTCTGCGGCCGGCGTGGCAGCCCCATTCGGCGAGTGGGTTTCGAAGAAGCTCAGCGACTCGCCGGGAAGTTTGTCCAGATGCGGCCAATAGACGGCCGGTCCCTCGACGCACAGGGCTTCGAGATGGCTGCCGAGGACGCTTTCGACCGCCGTCTCCCAGCCGGAACGCACGTCCAGGTGTTCGGCCAGGCGCCCGGCACGATCGAGATCGCGTTCCGCCAGCCATGTCTTGACCGCGGCGCGGTCCTTGCCCATGGCGTGCTGTTGCAGCGTTTCCAGCGAGCTGATCTGGCCCTGTATGGCATGCACTTCGGCGCGGCCGGCGTTCAGTTCGTCCTGGCAGGCTTTGGCCCGCTGGCGTTCCTGCTGAATTCGTTCGACCAGGCTTTGCAGCTGCTCGTGCAGCGCCGCGCGTTCGGCTTCGAGTTCCGCCAGATCCTGTTGCAGCGCTTCCAGGCCCTCGGTTTGCAGCGTGTCTTCGAGCTCGTCGCGCTCGGTTTCCAGCCGCTCCCGCCGGGACTGGAATTGTCGCTCCTGTTGTTCCAGTTGCTTGAGCCGCGATTTCTGAAGCTCAGCCTGGCCTTTGCAGCGGTTGATTTCGCTGCTCAGCGATTCGAAGGCCTGGCGCAGGTTTCTGAGCGCCCGGTCCGATTCGTCTCGGTATTTGACCGCTTCGATTTCGGCGGCCAAAGCCCGATCAAGGTCGGTCTCGACTGACGCGAGCTCTTCCCGCACGGCTTCGAGTTGGTGTCGATCGTTTTCCAGGTCGCGCAGCGCCTGTTCTTTTTCCCCTTGGAGCCGGGTTTGTTCCTGACGCAGGGTCTCGCGCGTCTTGTGCGCGTGCTTGATCGCCTGGTCGAGCCGGCTGACTTCGGAGCCCAGCTCGTAAAAGCGGCCTTGATGCTCGCCGAGTTGGTGTTGCAGCGCTTCGTGCTGGTCTCGATATTGCTCCAGGGTTTCGTTCAAGCCGTTGCCTTCGCTGACCAGTTGTCGGAACAGCTGTTCGGATGTTGCCAGGGACTTTTGATGATCGCGCAGGAGCTCGTCGTATTTGCGCCAGCGGATGGCGAGCAGTTGCTCTCTGTAGCGCCGCTCCTCCTGCTTGAGGCCCGTGTACTTTTCGGACTTTCTCGCCTGCCGCCGGAGATTGTCCAGTTGTTTCGCCACCTCGTCGCGCAGATCCTGCAGCCGGTCTAGGTTTTCCTGGGTGTGACCCATGCGGAGTTCGGTTTCGTGACGCCTTTCCTTGTACTTCGAAATGCCCGCCGCTTCCTCGATGATCTCCCGCAGTTCGTCGGGCTTGGCTTCGATCAGCCGGGAGATGGTGCCTTGCTCGATGATGGCGTAGCTTCGGGAGCCGAGCCCGGTGCCGAGGAACAGGTCGGTGATGTCCTTGCGGCGGCAGCGGGTGCCGTTCAAGAGGTAGGTCGATTGCCCGTCCCGCGTGACCTGGCGCTTGATGGAAATTTCCGGGTATCTGGCGAATTCGCCCGGCGCCTTGCCTTCGCTGTTGTCGAAGATCAGTTCCACCGAGGCCATGCCCACCGGCTTGCGGGTGCTGGACCCGTTGAAGATCACGTCGGCCATGGTGTCGCCGCGGAGATGCTTGGCCGAGCTCTCGCCCATCACCCAGCGCACCGCGTCGATGATGTTCGATTTGCCGCAGCCGTTCGGTCCGACGATGCCCACCAGATTGCCGGGAAGCGGAATCGGCGTGGGGTCGACGAAGGACTTGAAGCCCGCGAGTTTGATCTTGTCCAGCCGCATCAGAGGGTGTAAATGAGTTTTGCAGTACGAGACGACAGCAGGAAAATGATGGTGGGCGCGATGGCGGGCAAGTCCGTTAGTCTGGTTTGTAATGGAACCGGGCGCTATTATAGCGGACTAAGTCACGGCGTCATTCCGTACTTGTTTATGTCCTGTCTGTGTTCCGCCACTACTGCGCATCGCGCATTTCTGAAGATCCTTTACCGTTCTCCCATGCCATCAATACCTAGCAAAGACCTCGAAACCTTCGATAATCCGCAACCCGGCCGCAATTACACTATCCGCATCGAGATTCCGGAGTTTACCTGCTTGTGCCCCAAAACCGGCCAGCCGGACTTCGCCACCATTCTGATCGAGTACGTGCCGAACCGATCGTGCGTGGAGCTCAAATCGCTCAAGCTTTATATCTGGTCTTTCCGCGAGGAGGGCGCGTTCCACGAAGCGGTGACCAATCGAATTCTCGATGATCTCGTCAGGGCCTGCGCTCCGAACTTCATGCGCGTGACCGCCCGCTTCAATGTACGTGGAGGTATCTACACCACGGTTGTCGCCGAGCACCGCGATCCCGCTTGGGAAGCGCCGCGGCTGGTCAATCTGCCGTAAGCGACGGATTGCGGCGCCGGGCGATGAAAAGCACGTTGGCAAACGGCGTGCCTTCGCTCATCGGAACGGTCTCCACGAAAAATCCCAAGGCTTCGAGCAAGCCTTTCCATTCCGTCTCGCTGCGGTAATGATAGCGTTGCCGAACATGGCCCCGCGCCAGCGCGCACAGCCGCTCTGCGGTTCGGGTGGCTTGAAACCGTAGACCCGAGCCGGCATCCGTCTCCCGCATGACCAGCGCACCGCCATCGGGCAGTACGTCCGCTATTCGCTCGAGCAGCGCCTCCTGTTCGTCCGCCGCGAGATAAAGCAGAAGGTCCAGCAGGACAGCCGCTCGGCAGGCGGGCAAGGCTGCCGAGCGCACGTCGGCGACGGCGATTTCCGCCTCGTCGCCCAAGGCCAGCCTGGCGGCGGCTACGTCGTTCGGACGCAGATCGATGCCGAAAAATTGCGCGTTGCTCAGCGGAATCAGGTCGAGTCTCCGAGCTTCCGACAATAGGCTCATGAGAATGCCTCTCCCGCAGCCGAGATCGAGAATCGCGCCGCTTCGGGGAAGCCAATCGGGATTGGAAAGGAGATAGGCGTACACGGGATCGTGCCGCAGCTTGCCGCGCACGAATCCTTCGGTGAAGCGGCCCGCCGCCCGGTAGCGGCGGGCGGTTTGTTCGGCCAAATGGTCGAAATCGAAGATCACTGCGCGCTTTTAAATGCTCAACAGCTCGCGCTTGATGGCATTATCGAAATTCTGAATCCAGCCGTTGTAGTTGCTGTGAATCTTGGTGCCGTCGTAGTTCAGGTTGTTGCTGTTCTTGTAGCGGATATTGTATTTGTCCTTGCTGTAGGTGATGTCCACTTCCGCCATATGGGAGCGGATGAATAGCGTTCCGATGAGCTGTCCCGGCTTTACTTTTCTGACCTGCCAGCCGAGTCCGGCACCTGCCCGAATGATGGCTTTCTCGACGTCCTCGGCGGTATAAGGCTTGTTGCCCGTCACCATGACCGGCGCGTCGTAGACGTTGTATACCGGAGAAGTCCGGCAACCGGCCAGGAGAACGAAAGCGGCGACGAATAAGGCGACGAGTACGGGTTTGAGTCTCATTGTTTTTTCTCTTTTTGTTGGTTGACGGAAAATCCCAAGAGGACGCTAAGCACGAATCGCTGTTCCGACGATCCTTTATCCCCCAGATCGATTGTGCAAAGGATCCGCGTTCAGGGCAACAATCGTTCACATTAAGTCAGCGTCGATCCCGAAACTTCTATGTGCGTAACAGCTTTTTAAAGCTTGGAGTCGTCATAGCGGAACGGGAATCAGGTTCAGCCGAGCGACTTCGTCCAGCAATCTCGGCAAGGCTTCCAGTACGACGGGGCGGCCGTTCCGGTCGCGGGCCGAAGAGCCATCGTGCAGCAGCAAAATATCTCCGCCGCGGAGGTTTTTGGACAAACGCCGCACGATCTTTTGAGGGTCGCCGAACACGGCATCGTAGCCACGGCGTGTCCATGAAACCAAGGTCAGATCCAAGCTGCTCAGCACGGGTTGCAGCCACGGGTTGCGCATGCCGACGGGGGCCCGGAAGTAGCGCGGTGAGGCGCCCGTGAGAGCTGTTAACGCCGCTTGCGCTCGCCCGATTTCCGCCTTGAAACCGCCGACGGCGCTCAAGGCGAAGGTATGCGCATGGCGGTATGTGTGATTTTCGATGCGATGGCCTCGCGATACGATGTCGCGAACCAGTTCCGGATACTTTTCGGCTCTGGCGGCGATGCAAAAAAAGCTGGCTTTGGCTTGGTAACGATCCAACAGATCGAGCACTTTCGGCGTGGTTTCGATGTCGGGGCCGTCGTCGAAGGTCAGTGCGATTTCCTTGCGTTCCGCTCGTTCGGCGGGGAGCCGGGTGAGGTTCGGGCCGAGCAGCGGGCTGGTAGGCCAAAAGCTCGCGCCGAATACGATCGCGTGATTGGCTGCGAGGGCCTCGACGAGCAGCGTCGATCCATCGGGCGCAAGAAGCGCGGCGGACCCGCCGATGACTTGAAAAGCCGCGGAATAGCGCAGAAAAGGCGAGGGAAGCCAGTGGCGGACGGAGTGCATCGGCGTTATGTGTATCGAGTCGGAGAGCAAAGCTTGAGGATTAAAACCGATTTTCTTATCCGTGGGGAGATGCCCGCCGCTTGATCAACGATATTCCGGGGACCTCCATGCTTGCCTGGCCGAGCGGATCAGGCTTACGCTCTCGTCAAGAAGGTCTCGAAGCTTGTCTATATCTCTAGAGAAGACCTGCTTTTCCGATTGATAGAAATGAATAGACGAAAACTGATCAAGCTCTTGTTGGGCTTGGCATGTCTGGTGGGGTTCGGTTTGGCGCGGGCGGCGAATTCCGCAGCAGTGATTCTGGACGATTTCGAAACGCTGAGCGGCTGGACCGCCGTGGCCGCGGAAGGCACTCATGTGGAATTGGCTCAGGATACCGGCCGGACCGGCATGGGTCTACGCCTCGATTTCGATTTCAGGGGCGGTACGGGCTTTGTTACCGTGCGCAAGAAGTTCTCCATCCCGCTGCCCGAAAATTACGCATTCACGTTTTATACGCGGGCGGAAGCGCCGGCCAACAATGTCGAGTTTAAGATCATCGACCCCTCCGGGGATAACGTCTGGTGGCGACGGCGCTTCGATTTCAAGTTGCCGGTGGACTGGCAACAGTACCGCGTGAAAAAACGCATGTTCGACTTCGCGTGGGGACCGTCCAATACGCCACTCAAGCAGGTTGGATTCGTCGAGTTCTCGATCACGTCGAGCACCGGCGGCAAGGGATCGATTTGGCTCGACGATTTCCGCTTCGAGAAGCGCGAGCCGATTACCGCCTACAATCTCACGCCCAAAGTCACGGCCTCGACCACCGCCAAGGATCACGACCCGGAGTCGGTGCTGGACGCGAAGCCCGAAACCTCATGGCAAAGCGGCGCGCTCGCGGAAAGCCAGTGGCTGCAGGTCGATTTTCTGAAGCGCCGCGAATATGGCGGCTTGATCATCGAGTGGGACCGCGACGATTACGCCACGGCTTATCAGGTTCGGATTTCCCAAGACGGCAAGCTATGGCAGCCGGTGTACACGGTCAGTCTGGGCAACGGGCGCCGCGATTACATTTATATGCCCGACGCCGAATCCCGCTATTTGCGGCTGGAGTTGCAGAAAAGCAGCCGCGGCAGGGGATACGGCATCAGTTCGCTGACCATAAAACCGTTCGACTTTTCCGCCTCGCCGAACGCATTTTTCGAAACCATTGCCCGTGAAGCGCCCCGCGGTATCTACCCGAAATATTTTTACGGCGAGCAAAGTTATTTCACCGTCATCGGCGCCAACGGCAGCGACAAGGAGGGTTTGCTGAACGAGGAAGGGGCGCTGGAAGTGGATAAGAACGCATTTTCCATCGAACCCTTCTTGTACACCAACGGCAAGCTCGTTACCTGGAACGACGTGTTTCCGGTACAGGAGCTCGAGCGCGGTTATTTGCCCGTGCCCTCGGTGACCTGGCGGTCCGATTCGGTCGAAATGAAGACGACGGCTTTCGCCGCCAGCAAGCCCGGGCAGGCGCTTTATGCGCGCTATCGGGTGGAGAACAACGGCAGCGAGCGTGAGCAGTTGAAGCTCTTGCTCGCGATCCGTCCGTTTCAAGTCAACCCGCCCTGGCAGGCCTTGAATATGGTGGGGGGCGTGGCGCAAATCCACGATATCGCGCTGGACGGGCGAATCATCCGGGTCGACGAGAATCGCTCGGTAATCCCCTTGACCCCGCCTCATCACTTTGGTGCGACGACCTTCGACCAAGGTTCGATTACCGATTTCTTGATGGAAGGCAAGGTGCCGCAGCAGACCGAAGCTCACGACCCCTTCGGCTATGCGTCCGCCGCCTTGGAATACGAGCTGGATTTGCCTCCCGGCGCGTCGCGGGAGATTTATCTGGCGATTCCGTATCAGAATCCGGAGGCCATTCTGGAGGCGGCGAATATAGTGGAGGGGAACGGCAGTGCCTTCGGTCGGGCCCGGTTTCGGGATGCCGTCAACTTCTGGGAGGCCAAGATCGTCCGCGCCGATCTGATCGTTCCGCCCGAGGCGCAAAAGCTTCGGGATACGGTGAGGAGCAATCTGGCCTATATCTTCATCAACCGGGACGGCGCCGCGCTTTATCCCGGTTCTCGCTCCTACGCCCGCTCCTGGATTCGCGACGCGGCCTTGATGTCCGCCGCCTTGCTCGGCATGGGGTATACCGAAGAAGTACGGCACTTCATCGAATGGTATGCCGGGTTCCAGTTTCCCAACGGGAAGATTCCCTGCTGCGTCGATCACAGGGGGCCCGATAGCGTCCCCGAGAACGACAGCCACGGCGAGTTCATTTACGTTGTCGCCGAATACTACCGTTACACGCGCGATATCGGTTTTGTATACGAGATGTGGCCGACGATCGTGAAATCGGTGCACTATATCGAGCAGTTGCGCAATCAACGGAAGAGCGAAGAGTACAAGTCCTCCGATAAATCGATGTTTTTCGGCATGATGCCCGAATCCATCAGTCACGAAGGTTACAGCGCCCATCCGGTACACTCCTACTGGGACGGCTTTTGGACCTTGCGCGGGCTCAAGGATGCCGCCGACTTGGCCGTGCTGGTCATGGACGAAAACAATGCCGCGCATTTCGGCGCTTTGCGGGACGATTTTCGCAGCGACCTGTACCAATCCATCAAGCGCACCATGGCCAAGCACAAGATCGCCTTCATGCCGGGTTCGGCGGAGCTGGGCGATTTCGACGCCACCGCCACGGCCATGGCGGTCGCGGTCGGCGGCGAGCAGACCAATCTTCCGATAGAGGCGCTGAACAAGACCTTCGACAATTTCTACGACTATTTCAACAAGCGGCGCGACGACAAGCTGGAATGGATCGCTTACACGCCGTACGAAGTGCGTACCGTAGAAGCGCTGGTCCGTATGGGGCGGCGCGAGCAGGCGCTGGAGCTGTTGAATTTTCTGCTCAAGGATCAACGTCCCGCCGACTGGAATCACTGGGCGGAGGTCGTCTGGCGCGATCCCAAGCATCCCAAGTTCATAGGCGATATGCCCCATGCCTGGATCGGGGCGGAATTCGTGCGGGCGATGCGCGCTCTGTACGCGTATGAACGTGAAAGCGATCAAGCATTGGTTCTGGCGGCAGGAATTCCGAAAGCGTGGCTGGAGGGTGGCGGCGATGTGGGCGTGAAGCGTTTGCCCACGTGGTATGGAACCTTGAACTATACCTTGCGCCAGGAAGAACCCGATAAATTGCGGCTCGTGCTCTCCGGCGATCTCGCCCTGCCTCCAGGCAAGATCGTTCTCAAGGCACCCGCCGACCAGCCCATCCGGTCGCTTACCGTCAACGGAAAACCGGTCGATACGTTTACCGCCGATCAAGCGGTGATCGGCGAGTTTCCGGCGGAAGTGACGGTGAACTACGGGGCGGCAATTACGCAGCAAGCTAATTGATTTCGATTTTTGACCTAAGGAGTCCGCATGAGCTTCGATCCTACCCAGGCCGGTCTCGAACGACCGAACGATTCGGTCCCGGCGTCGCGCCTTCTGTCCAACGGACGCTACACGGTATTGCTGACATCGGCCGGCACCGGATTCTCGATGCGGGGCGACCATGCGCTGTCCCGCTGGAGCGGAGACCGCGTCGAAGACGGCGAGGGATGGTTCATTTACCTCCGGGATTTGGATAGCGGAGACTGGTGGTCGCTCGGTTTGCAGCCGACGGGGATGGAAGCCGATGCACGGACCGCTCGTTACGAGCCGGGCCGGTTTAGGCTTCAGTGCGAGAACAGCGGTATCGAGGCCGTTTTGGATGTGTGCGTCAGCCCGGATGACGATCTGGAGCTGCGCCGAGTCACGCTGCGAAATCGTTCGAATCGGCCCAGACGGATCGAAATCACGAGCTATCTCGAAGTGGTCCTGAATCATCCTGCGGCCGATGCGGCGCACCCGGCTTTCTCCAAGTTGTTCGTGCAAACCGAGTTCGTGGCGGAACGAGAAGCGCTGCTCGCTCGTCGCAGGCCGCGCAGCGCTCATGAGGTTTATCCGTGGTTGGTCGGCGCGGCGTTCGGGCCGGGTGAATTGGAGTGCGAGACCGACCGGATGCGCTTCCTCGGCCGGAACCGGACGCCGGCGGAGCCGCAGGCGCTTCGTGAAACACAGCCGCTGTCCGGCGGGATCGGCAACGTGCTCGACCCGGTTTTCGCTCTGCGGCGCTGCTTGGAACTTGCTCCCAACACGCAGGGAGATGTGGTGTTTCTGTTCGGCGCGGCCGAAGACAGGATGCAGGCGCTGAAACTCATCGAGCGTTGCTCGGCGGAAAAAGCGATAAATACTATCTACGCCCGCGCGGCCGAAGGCGAGCGGGAACTCGTCCGGCGGCTCGACCTGACCGGAACGGAGGCGGAGTTTTTTCAAGCCCTCGCCGGTGCGTTGCTTTACGGCGATCCGAAGCTTCGGGCTCCGGAGTCGGTGCTGCGGAGCGCCTGCGGTCCTCTTGTGCGGCTCGACCGCTACGGCTTGCCGTTCTACCGGCCGATCGTTCTGGTACGGGCCAGTGACAGTCGCGAGGATTCACGGGTTGCCGAACTCATCAAGGCGCAGCGCTATTGGCTGGCGAAAGGCTTACGTTTCGCGCTGATGATTTTGAGTCCGGACAAGGGGGCCGACTTCGGTGGGTTGGGCGGGCTTGATCAGGACATCTTTATTCGCGCGGAAAAAGACATTGCGCCGGCCGATCTCGATGTGCTGTACGCCGCCGCGCGCCTGGTCGTCGATGAAGGAGTGCCGCCGCTACAGTCGGAGCTTTCGGTTCCGAGCGCGAGACTACACCGCACCTTTTTGCCGCCGCTGCCGCGGAAACGCGAGACGGGGCCGGAAGAGCTTCGGTTTTTCAACGGATATGGCGGTTTTGCCGCGGACGGCACCGAGTACGTGGTTCGTTTGGATTTGACCGACGGCGAGTTGCAAGGTCCGCCTCTTCCATGGATCAACGTAGTCGCCAATGAAAACTTCGGCTTTCTGGTCAGCGAGCAGGGAGCGGGTTATACCTGGCATCGGAACAGCCGCGAGCATCGGTTGACGCCTTGGTTCAACGATCCCGTCAGCGATTCGTTCGGCGAAGCGTTATATCTCCGGGACGAGGAAACCGGCGCGTTCTGGTCTCCCTTGCCGGGGCCTTGTTCGGCACCCGCCGCTTACGAGGCGCGCCACGGGTTCGGGTACAGCCGGTTTACCAGCACCTACGATGGTTTGGATCAGGACGTCGTACTGTTCGCGGCCCGCCACGATCCGGTCAAAATTTTCCGATGGCGTCTGACGAATGGGGGCGCTAGCCGCCGCCGCTTGTCGCTGTTTTCATACCAGCGCTTAATTCTGGGCGGAACGCCGTCCGACAGCAGCCGGTTCGTGATCACCCGCCATGATCCGGAGACGTCGGCGCTGTTCGCTATCAATCGCCAAGCCGGAGAGTTTTCCGACGGCGTCGCTTTCGCGGCGGCGGTAGGGCAGCCCGGTGCCATGTATTTCACCGCCGATCGGGAGAGCTTCATCGGGCGGAACGGCAGCCCGGAAGCCCCCGCGGCTTTGCTCGCACGCGCATCGCTCGATGGACGGAATGGCGCTAATCTCGATCCGTGCGCGGCGCTTCAGCTTCAAATCGACTTGGAACCGGGGCAAACCTTCGAATGTGCGTTCCTGCTGGGCGAAACCCTCTCCGAGGACGAATCCCGTTCGATCATCGAGCGATACCGGCAAGGAGGCGCCATCGAGAACGCCTTGGCCGAAGCCCAAGGTTTTTGGCGCGATTTTGTCTCCGGAATCCAAATCGAGACGCCGTCTCCCGAGATCGATCTGATGGTCAACGGCTGGCTGGCATATCAGAACCTGAGCTGCCGGATCTGGGGGCGCTCCGCGTTTTATCAGTCCGGAGGCGCCTTCGGTTACCGCGATCAGCTTCAGGATGCCTCGGCGCTGATCTATCTGCGCCCCGAGCTCACTCGAGCCCAGATTCTGCTTCACGCCGCGCATCAGTTCGTCGAGGGAGACGTGCTTCACTGGTGGCATCCCGAACCCCTGGAGCGGGGATTGCGCACCCGATTTTCCGACGATCTGGTCTGGCTGCCATATGTCACGGCGTTTTATATCCGTCACACCGGCGATTGGAGCGTACTGGACGAATCCGCGCCGTTTGTGACTGCCCGTTTACTGGCGGAGGGGGAGGACGAGGCTTATCTGAAACCCGACGATGCCGGTCAGGTTGCGGACATCTACGAACATTGCTGTCGAGTGCTGGACCGCTCCCTGACCCAGGGCGCGCACGGTTTGCCCTTGATGGGCACGGGCGACTGGAACGACGGCATGAACCGGGTGGGCCGCGAAGGACGCGGCGAGAGCGTGTGGATGGGATTCTTTCTTTATCACGTCCTCGAAGAATTCCTGCCAATCTGCGAGAAGCGCGGCGACCAGGCGCGGATCGAAGCTTACCGGGCTTATCGAGCGCATCTTTACCAGGCGCTCAATGACGCGGGATGGGACGGCGACTGGTATCGACGCGCCTATTATGACGACGGTACCCCGTTAGGCACCAAACACGGCGATGAGTGTCGAATCGACGCCTTGGCCCAGGCGTGGGCGGTGATTTCAGGCGCGGCGCCGGCGGAGCGGGCGAATCGAGCTTTGGATGCGGTCGAGGAGCACCTGATCTCCGATCATAATGGTCTCATTCGTTTATTGACGCCGCCCTTCGTCAACACACCGCATGACCCGGGCTACATCAAGGGCTATGTGGCCGGCGTGCGCGAAAATGGCGGGCAATACACCCATGCCGCGTGTTGGGTGGTGCGCGCCGTGGCAGAACTCGGCCGGAACGACCGGGCCGCGCGGCTATTGGAAATGCTCAGCCCGGTGAGCCACGCGCGGACGCAGGAAGAAACCGATGTTTACCGGGTCGAGCCCTACGTAGTCGCCGCCGACGTTTACGGCGAACCGCCGCATGTGGGCCGCGGCGGTTGGACGTGGTACACGGGGTCCGCGGGCTGGATGTACCGTGTCGCCTTGGAATCGATTTTGGGATTTCGGGTGAAGGAGGGCGCTTTCATCGAGCTCAAACCCTGTATACCGGCCGAGTGGCCGGAGTTTGTGATCCGCTATCGGCATCCGGGCAATCCGACGCGCTATACGATCAGGGTAACGAATCCGAATAAAAAGCCTCGGCGTGTTCTCAGTGCGGATCTGGACGGACGGCCGGTGCCGGTCGAACGGGAAACGGCACGAATTCCTGTGCTATCGGACGGGCGGTCTCACGACGTTGTCGTGATCTTAGGCTAATGCCTGCGCCAGGCTGCGAATCAGGCATATGGCGGCTTCCTCGACGGTGCGGCCGAACGCGATGATGCCGTCTTCATGGCCACCCATGGCGATGACCGGGCTTTTCGAAGTTCGAACCAGAAACCCGACCGCATGGGCCATCTCCGGCGTGCCGTAACCGACTTGCCGGTCAGTCACGGGAATGGCCAAGGCTTCGGCCTTTTCCCATAATTCGGGCGAGTGGACATGCAGTACGCAATCGATCCCGCTTCCGCTTTGGTAAACCGCAGCATGGGTCAGGGCTTCGGAAGAGGGCGCTATCGGTCCTTCGGCGATGATGAGGTTTTGTTCCAGATCGAATCCGGTGACGAGACAGTAATGTTCGCTTGTGAGCTTGGGCTTGCCGCCGGTCTGCGTTCCGCTGATAAGGAAGGCGGTTTCACCGCGGCGAAGGCTGACGTTGCCGTAGGCCAGGCCGTCATACCGACGGGAGTCCTGCCCGGTGAGTCCGAGACGATAGAGGATGGTCCGCCAGGCATTCAGTTCGGCGACGATTTCCGAATCTACCGGCGGAGCCGTCGTGTAATCGAGGCGATACTTGACGACGCCTTCTCTGTCCTGTTTCTGATCCATCTTTAAATCCATAGCCTTGGCCGAACATATTTATTACTACAGGCCGGACGAAAAAGCGAAAAACGGCAAAATCCGCTATGCGTCCAAAGAACGAACAGATGAAAAAATATTCGCGCGTTTTATAATAGAAAGCTTGCATCCGATCGGCGGGGCGAGTTTTTGGATCGAATCTTGAAGGGAAGCGGGACCGAGCCGGAAATTCCTCGGCAAACGGAGTATAATCCGGGCAGATTTTATGTGCGAATGTGGCGAAATTGGTAGACGCGCTGGATTTAGGTTCCAGTGGGGCAACCCTTGAGAGTTCGAGTCTCTCCATTCGCACCAAATGTTCAGTAAGCACCAAGAAGCCAAGCTTCCTAGCATAAATATCCGATTACGGATATCAGAGTTCGGCGCATCAGCCAGCAATTTAGGCGATTGTGCTTTTCGAGCCAGTCCCTCCGATACTTTTTTCCATTCTTGAGGTAACAGCGACATGCAAGTTTCTGTCGAAACGACATCTGAATTGAGCCGGAAAATGACCGTACAGGTGCCGGAAGAAGAGATCCAGGAAAAAATAGCCTCACGCCTCAAAACTTTGGCGAACAAGGTCAAGATCGACGGTTTCCGTCCCGGCAAAGTGCCTCAAAGTCTGGTAAAAAAGCGCTATGGACAGCAGGTCCGGGAGGAGGTCCTTTCGGATCTGATCCAATCGAGCTTTTATGAAGCCGTCCGGGAGGAGAGGCTCAAACCAGCGGGAGTGCCGCAGATCACCGCTCGCCGAGTCGACGAGGGCAGTGGGCTGGAATATGAAGCGAGCTTCGAAGTGATGCCGGAGTTCGTGCTGATGCCGTTGGAGACATTGGAGGTCAAGCGGTTCGTTTCGGAAGTGACCGAGCCGGATATCGATGCCATGATCGAACGTCTCAGAGAGCAGCGGAAGAGCTGGCAAGAGGTCGAGCGCGCGGCGGCAACGGGGGATCGTGTTACGATCGCCTTTGAAGGCAAGATCGGCGATGAGTCGTTTACCGACGGAAAAGTTGAGAATCTGCCCGTTGTCCTGGGCACGAACCAAATGATTCCAGGATTCGAAGATAAGTTGGTCGGCGCAGTGGCCGGGTCGACGCTCGAATTCGAATTGCCGTTTCCGGCCGACTACCCCAACCAAAAGCTGGCCGGCAACACGGCGCAATTTGCCATCGAGCCGCTGAAAGTCGAAGAAAGCTTATTGCCCGAGGTGGACGCGGAATTCGCAAAATCCTACGGCATCGAGGAAGGTGGCGTGGAAGCTTTCCGCAGCGATATCCGCGCTAACATGGAGCGCGAGATGAAGCGGGCGCTGCAGACGAGAACGAAATCCTCGGTGATGGATGCTCTGTTCGCCAAGAATGCGATTGCTCTGCCCAACGCCTTAATCCAAGATGAGCTTGAGCATTTGTTGGCGCCCTACCGGCAAGCGGCCCAGAAAAGGCGGCAGGATCTCGATGAAGCCAAGCTGAAGGAGCAGCTAGAGCCAGTGGCGAGACGAAGAGTCGCCTTGGCGCTGATCCTCGGGAAGATCATTGAAACTAATAATCTTGTCGTGGATCAAAAGCGGGTGCGTTCGACCGTCGACGAATTGGCCGCGAGTTATGAGAGCCCGGAAGACGTGGTGCGCTGGTACTACGCCGAGCCGGAGCGGCTTCGCGAAGTGGAAAACGTGGTCATGGAGGATCAGGTGGTGGATTTGGTATTGGACAAGGCAAAGGTGACCGAGGAAAAGATCGCGTTTCAAGAGTTGATGCAGCAGGTTACCGGCAGTTCCTCACAAGCGGCGTAACTTTAACCCGAGAGATCTCATGATGTTTACCGGCGATTTTGATAAAACCGTCAATACTCGGGCGACGGGGTTGGTGCCCGTCGTAATCGAGCAGTCGGCGCGTGGCGAACGGGCGTTCGATATCTATTCCCGCTTGCTCAAGGAGCGGGTGGTTTTTCTGGTTGGGCAGGTCGAAGACTACATGGCCAACCTGATCATCGCTCAACTGCTCTTTCTGGAATCGGAAAATCCGGACAAGGACATCCATCTTTATATCAATTCTCCCGGCGGCATAGTCACCTCGGGACTGGCGATTTACGATACCATGCAGTTCATCAAACCCGACGTCAGCACCCTGTGCATCGGTCAGGCGGCTAGCATGGGAGCGTTGCTGCTGGCGGGCGGCGCGCCCGGCAAGAGATATTGTCTGCCCCATTCGCGAGTCATGATCCATCAGCCTTTGGGCGGCTTCCAGGGACAGGCCAGCGACATTGACATTCATGCCCGCGAAATTCTCGCGACCCGCGACAGACTGAATCGAATATTGGCGAAACATACAGGTCAGCCGTTGGAACGAATTCAAGTCGATACCGATCGTGATAATTTCATGAGTGGAGAAGACGCAGCGCAATATGGTCTAATCGACAAGGTGCTCGCTAGCCGAGAACCGGGTTCTAGCGGTTAAACGCATTGGAATTCGAGTTCGAAGGACTAGTGGACGTATGCCGGTAGCGGTTGGTTCGCGTAGGTTGCTACAACAGTCATCTGACGAATAAGAGGTTTGCGATGAGTGATGATAAGCACGGCAAAGACGGGGGCGGGAAACTTCTTTACTGCTCGTTTTGCGGAAAAAGCCAGCATGAGGTCAGAAAGCTCATTGCCGGTCCGGCTGTGTTCGTCTGTGACGAATGTGTCGAGTTGTGCAACGATATTATTCGCGAGGAGCTTCAGGAAAATGTTGCCGCTAGCGTAGATAAGTTGCCCAAACCGAAAGAGATCAAGGCCGTACTCGACGAGTATGTCATTGGCCAGGAGAAAGCCAAGAGGATCTTGTCGGTTGCGGTCTACAACCACTATAAGCGGCTCCGGGTGCATAACCACCTGAAGAAGAACGATGTCGAACTGGCCAAGAGCAATATCCTCTTGATCGGCCCAACCGGATCGGGAAAGACCTTGCTTGCCGAGACGCTCGCCCGGCTGTTGGACGTGCCGTTCACGATCGCCGACGCGACGACGCTGACCGAGGCGGGTTACGTCGGGGAAGATGTCGAAAACATCATCCAAAAGATCTTGCAGAAATGCGATTATGACGTGGAGAAGGCCGAGTCCGGTATCGTCTATATCGATGAGATCGATAAGATTTCCCGTAAGTCGGATAATCCCTCGATCACCCGCGACGTGTCCGGTGAAGGTGTGCAGCAGGCTCTGCTGAAGTTGATCGAGGGCACTGTGGCCTCGGTACCGCCACAAGGCGGACGCAAACACCCTCAGCAAGAATTTTTGCAGGTCAATACGGCGAATATCCTCTTCATCTGCGGCGGAGCGTTCGCCGGACTGGAAAAAATCATTCGTTCACGCTCCGAAAAGGGCGGTATCGGTTTTTCCGCGGAGGTCAAGACCAAGGACGAACGCCGCAATGTCGGCGAAGTTTTGGCGGACGTGGAGGCGGAGGACCTGATCAAATACGGCCTGATTCCGGAGTTTGTCGGTCGTTTGCCGGTGGTGGCGACTCTGGAAGAATTGGATGAGCAGGCATTGGTTCAAATTCTGACCGAACCGAAAAATGCTCTGGTCAAACAATACAAGAAGTTGTTCGAGATGGAGGGTTGCGATCTGGAGATTCGCGAGGACGCCTTGCGGGTGATCGCGCGAAGGGCAATGGAACGGAAAACCGGCGCACGCGGTCTGCGAACGATTCTCGAACACGTGTTGCTGGATACGATGTACGAATTGCCTTCCGCCGAACATGTTTCCAAAGTTGTGATCGATGAAAAGGTTATTCGCGGCGAATCGGACCCGTATCTGATTTATCAAACCGAAGAAAAGCACTGCGCTTCGGTAGAGTGAAATATCTTTCGAGTGCTATCGATGCCTTGCGGCGAGCGGGCGTCGGTAGCCGATTCAGGGTTTTGTTATGCGGCCAATTTTCAGATCTTGATCGATGGCCGAACTTCACTGTCTGACTAATGGCTGATAGCTTCTCAGTCTTAAAGCTCGTTAGGGCAGCCTTCAAGTTGAATTTGCGTTCTTGCTCGCCTGTCGGCACAAACACCTGTTTGCATTCACTGATCCTAATGGTAGCGGTCGCTTATTTCAGCGCGTAAGCGTCACCGCGCATTGATCTACGCATTTTGTATAGAAAATCGTTCGGATTCGGGAATCTCGACGATACATTCGCATCTAAGTAGTTTTTCGTACTTACCCGGACGGGATCGCAGAATTTTTGCTGATCTCTTCATCTGAAGTTTTTGGCCAAATCAAATAGTCCCCGATTTTATCGGGCTTAGTCTTGTTTTTTGCCCGAAGCTTACCTATATACTCAGTAACAACGCGTACTCACTAATATCCATGGGTGGCTAATGGAAAATACCTCGCTTGAAAATCGTGCAAAGCCGGAAAAGATGGTACCGGTGCTTCCCTTACGGGACGTCGTAGTCTATCCCCACATGGTCATACCGCTCTTCGTCGGCAGAGAGAAGTCGATTCTGGCCCTAGACTCTGCCATGCGGGACAACAAACAAATCTTGCTCGTAGCGCAGAAAGAAGCCGAACTGGATGATCCCAGCTTCGATGACCTGTACCAGATCGGCACTTTATCCAACATCCTGCAATTGCTGAAGCTTCCGGACGGCACTGTGAAAGTGCTCGTCGAGGGTAGCGAGCGCTGCAACGTCGATAAATACCGTGTCGCCGACAAGCACTACGTAGCCGTAGTTTCGCCGCAGCTGGACGAGATCAACATCACCGATCAAGAAATCGATGTGTTGATGCGCACCGCCATCAACACCTTCGATCATTACGTCAAGCTCAATAAGCGGATACCGCCCGAAGTGTTGAATTCGCTTGCCGGCATCGACGACCCGAGCCGGTTGGCGGATACCATCGCCGCACATATGACCATCAAAATCGAAGACAAGCAGTCGATTCTGGAGATGAGCGATGTGACGGCCAGGTTGGAGCGTTTGATGACGCTCATGGAAGGCGAGGTGGATATGCTGGAGATGGAGAAGCGTATCCGCGGGCGGGTCAAGCAGCAGATGGAAAAAAATCAGCGCGAGTATTACTTGAACGAGCAAATGAAGGCCATCCAGAAGGAGTTGGGGGAAATGGACGATGTGCCGAACGAATTCGAGGAACTATCGCGCAAAATCGAAAAGGCCGGCATGCCTGAGGCGGCTCGTACCAAAGCCGAGACGGAGTTGAACAAGCTCAAGTTGATGTCGCCGATGTCTGCCGAGGCTACGGTAGTCAGGAATTACGTCGACTGGATGGTCAACATGCCGTGGAAGAAGCGCACCAAGATCAGTCACGACTTGCAGCGTGCCGAAGAAATTTTAGAAACCGAGCACTACGGTTTGGAGAAAGTCAAAGAGCGTATCCTCGAGTATCTGGCCGTTCAGCAGCGCGTCAAGAAACTAAAAGGCCCAATATTGTGCTTGGTTGGACCGCCCGGCGTGGGCAAGACTTCGCTCGGTCAGTCGATTGCTCGAGCGACCAACCGGAAGTACGTTCGCATGGCCTTGGGCGGGGTTCGTGACGAGGCCGAAATTCGCGGCCATCGCAGAACTTACATTGGCTCGATGCCGGGTAAAATCCTGCAGAACCTTTCCAAGGTAAAGACCCGCAATCCGATGTTCATGCTCGACGAGATCGACAAGATGGCGATGGATTTCCGCGGTGATCCTGCTGCCGCATTGTTGGAAGTTTTGGACCCGGAGCAGAACCATACTTTCAACGACCATTACTTGGAGGTCGATTTCGATTTGTCCGAAGTAATGTTCATTGCAACGGCGAACACTTTGAATATCCCGGCGCCGCTTCTGGACCGCATGGAAGTGATCCGCATCGCTGGCTACACCGAGGATGAGAAAGTCAACATCGCCATGCGCTATCTGATTCCAAAGCAGGTCAAGAACAACGGGCTTAAGGACAGCGAAATTCATATCACCGAATCGGCGGTTCGAGATATTATCCGCTTCTATACTCGAGAAGCCGGTGTTCGTAGCCTTGAGCGCGAAATAGCCAAGATTTGCCGCAAGGTCGTCAAGAGCTTGGTCCTCAAACCGAGCACCAAGAAACTGAACGTGACTCATCGTAACGTGGATGACTTTTTGGGCGTCAGGCGTTATCGCTACGGACGAGCCGAGGAGAAGGACCAGGTCGGGCAGGTTACCGGCCTGGCCTGGACCGAGGTGGGAGGCGAGCTTCTTACCATCGAATCGGTCGTTATGCCCGGAACCGGCAAGCAAACCTATACCGGAAAACTCGGCGAGGTCATGCAGGAGTCGATACAAACCGCTGTCACGGTAGCCCGGAGCCGAGCAGAAACGCTGGGTATCGATCCGGCGTTTTATCAGAAGCACGATGTGCATATACACGTGCCGGAAGGGGCCACGCCCAAAGACGGTCCCAGCGCCGGTATCGGTATGTGCACGGCTTTGGTTTCCGCATTGACTCAAATCCCTGTGAGATCGGACGTTGCCATGACGGGCGAGATCACGCTTCGCGGGGAGGTTTTGCCCATCGGAGGGCTAAAGGAGAAACTGTTGGCGGCGCATCGGGGCGGTATTTCGACCGTCTTGATTCCGCAGGAAAACGAGAAGGACTTGGCTGAGATTCCAAAGAACATTAAGCAGGATCTCAAAATCGTCGCGGTTCGCTCTATCGATCAAGTCCTCGAGACCGCACTAAAACACATGCCGGAACCGTTGAAACCGCCGGTTACTCCCGAATCCGAGGGTGTGACTAAATCGACGGGTACGGCAGGCATGATCGTTGCCCATTAGTCCTAATTGGAGGGAGTTGCTTTTTGCGTGTTCAGAGAAATGCGACGGATCGCTAAAATTCGCTGAATCCCAGACGCTATGCGGCTTGACAGTGCTTTTTGTCTACTGCTACATTTCGGCCGGCGAGTTCACGCGTAGCCAACAGCATATAGGAATGGACGAAGTCTTGCGGCCATGTGAAGAACTTAGATTCAACATCATCGATCAAAGGGGGAAAGAATGAATAAAGCGGAACTAATTGATGCGATCGCTAAGTCGGCGGACCTGACGAAGGCCGATGCCGGGCGCGCACTCGACGGTATGATTGACGCTATCACGATAGCTTTAAAAAACGGCGAAACCGTTTCACTCGTGGGTTTTGGTTCCTTTGGGGTTAAAGAGCGTGCCGAGCGTCAAGGCCGTAATCCGCAGACGGGAAACACGATTACCATCAAAGCTGCAAAAATTCCCTCATTCAAGGCTGGTAAAGCACTTAAAGATGCTGTAAGCTAGTCGACTCTTTCGGGTGCTTAGCTCAGCTGGGAGAGCATCGCCCTTACAAGGCGAGGGTCGTAGGTTCGATCCCTACAGCACCCACCATAAATTGGAGCGGTAGTTCAGTTGGTCAGAATACCGGCCTGTCACGCCGGGGGTCGCGGGTTCGAGCCCCGTCCGCTCCGCCAAATTTCAAAAAACCCGCGCCCCTGAGGCAGCGGGTTTTTTTTTGAGGGCAGGGGGCTGCCTGTCTTTTCGTTTAATGATTGCTCTTAAAGCCGTATCAGGTTCTGCATATGCTTCAAGCGATTCGTGATCGTGCCCAAGGTATCTTCGCATGGGTAATGTTGATTCTTGTCGGTGTGCCGTTCGCTCTATGGGGAATTCAGAATTATCTGGATTCCGGCAAGGAGCAGCCACTGGCTGTCGTCGGTGACAGGGATATTTTTGAGCGCGAGGTAAACCAGGCCTATCAGCAGAGTCTTGCGAATCTGGTGGGTTTGGCGGAGGTCGACGATAGGCAGCTCAAACATGAAGCTTTAGAGCGGCTGATTCGAGAAGAAATCATTGCGCAAAATGCGGAGGCTAAGGACCTTGCCGTCAGCGACAGCGCCGTGCGCGACTTCATCCAGACGCTCCCTTATTTTCAAACCGAAGGCAAGTTTGATAAGGAAAAATACAACATCATGCTGTCATCTCAGGGCTTGAGTTCTGCCCAATTCGTTGCGCAGGTCAGAAGAGCTTTGTTGATGGAGCAATACCAGCGCGGATTGCTTGACAGCGCATTTGTAACCCCGAATCAAATCGCTTCGCTCTTTCGGCTCAGAAATCAGGAGCGTGAGGTCGAATATCTCAAAATACCTTTGAAGAAATCGGCTCGCACTATTTCCGATGCGGAAATCGAAGATTACTATCGGAAACATCTTCAGGCTTACCAAAATCCCGAGCGTGTATCGATCGAGTACATCGCCGTTCGTCTTGACGATATCGCGAAGGAGACCCAAGTCACCGAAGACGACCTGCGCAATCTGTATGAAGAGCAGAAGTCTGGTTTCGCGTCCGAAGAAAGGCGCAAGGTCAGCCATATCCTAGTCGCGGTCGATTCGGAAGGCGGTGAAGCCGCCGAGCAGGCGGCTTTGGCCAAGATCAATCAGATTCAAGACCGTTTGGCTAAGGGCGAAGATTTCGCTAAGGCCGCAAAGGAAACGTCGGATGACCCGGTATCCGCTCAGAACGGCGGCGACTTGGGTTTCATTACCAAGGGAGCCATGGAGCAAAATTTTGCCGATGCGGCATTTGCTTTGAAGCAGGGTGAGTTATCCAAGCCTGTCAAAACATCTTTCGGCTATCACTTGATCAAAGTAGCCGAGTTGTCTCCGGCTAAGGTCAAGCCATTCGAGGAAGTAAAAGACGAACTGCTGAAAACGTTCCAGCGCAATGCGGCAGAAAACAAGTTTTACGAACAGGGACAAACGCTGACGGAGCTCAGCTATGAGCATCCCGACAGTCTGGAGCCGGCAGCGAAAGCCCTCAATCTGAAAATCGAGAGCACCGGATACTTTACGCGTGAGGCAGGAGACGGTATCGCCGCCGAGTCCACGGTAAGAGCAGCCGCGTTCAGTGAGGACGTTCTGAACGGACGGAACAGCGATCCGGTCGAATTGGGGAGCGAGAAAGCGGTCGTTTTGCGGATAAAAGACCATCAACCGGCGTCCGATAAGCCCCTCGCAGAAGTGAAGGAAGATATCGTTGGCAAATTACGTGCCGAGGACGCAAGACAGGAGACCCGCAAGCAAGCGGAAGAACTTTTGCGCCAAGCGCAGCAGGGTGCTCCGCTTACGGGTTTGGCCAAAGAGCACGGTATGCAGGTTTCCAAGGAGACGAATCTACGCCGCGATGCGAAAAATGTATCGCCAGTGCTGACGAATGCCGTATTCAAGGCTGCTCGACCGTCAGCCGAGCAGCCCATTATCTCAACGGTGGAACTTGAAAACGGCGATCAAGTCGTCTTTAAGCTGATCGCCGTCAAGGATGGCGCTTCGCAAGGAGATCCCAAGGAAGCGGACGCTGCTCGCCAGTTCCTCGCCAAAAACGCCGCGCAGCGCGAATTTTCGTCCTTTGTGGCACAATTGCGTGAACTCGCCGATGTTTATGTCAAGCCCGAGGCTGAAAACTGATCCGGATCGATTCGAGCTATAGCTGCGAAATTTTGAAGCCTTTCGATTGCAACAGGTTTAGGAGGCCGTGTTCACCGACCAGGTGGCCGGCTTCCAAGACAACGAAATAAGTCCTACCATCGGCCGCCAATTCCCCGATTTTCTCCGCCATCGCTGCGCTTCGATCGGTGAACAAGAGCTTGAAGAGCTTGTCCGAAGCCGGAAGACTATCGAAGCGGCGACGCACGATCAGCTCAACGGTCGAGGAATCTCCGCTCGTCCAGGCTTCGATCATCGATTTGAAATAGTCGTCCCCACGTTCAATCTCATTTAGCGATTGCAGGAGTATTTGCTCCTGTTCAATCTCGGACAAGCCATCCAACAGTTTCGCTTGTTCATCTACCGAGTCTAATTGAAGTACCGGCTTTCGCATCTGCGCATCCTTGACAAAGCCTTTTTCGATGCTGAGCTCTTGCGTATAGCCCGCCTGTTTAGCGGCTAGGCTCATCAAATTCAGTGACGCCATCCATGGCTTCTGGGTGAGAATCGTTTCCTCTGCCATGCCCAAAGCCTTAGAGAGCTTGAGCACTCTTTCCCAGGTGGCGGCTTTGATGTGGTCTCTTAAATCGGAATTGTCCGTGTACGCGCCTCGGTTTGCGGCGATGGGAAGTAGTTCGGCCGGAGGCAGCGCAGCGACATCGGCTCCGACGATCAGCACATCCGACCCCGAGAGGGCGTCCGTTATCGCTTCCGGGAGGGGATACATATCGCTCGCGCCATAAGGAAGGGCGCCCATGAGGTAGACCGTGCCTTCCGCAGTTGTCGCCTTCCAAAGAAAGTGAGGCTTGTTATCGCTGGCTGCTAGTTGAGACAAGCCGGGCGGCAGTTGAGCCGACGTCAACTCCTGACATGGTCGGTCTTGATAAAAGACCTTATCTTTCTGATCCAGACACTTATAGACATCGGCGAATACCGAGGTCGGCAGCAACGCGAGGGCGAAGACCAATAGGTTGTAGCGGGTTATGAGATGGAACATAGGCGTCATTTTTCCCAGTGATCAAAAGGTCGGCGAAGCGATTCGATGACATCCAAAATGTAGCTCAAGTGTCCAGCTTGACAATTTTTGACCGAAGTATGGGAGACGAAGACGGGGCGAAGGTATGTTGTGACGGAAAGACCGACCTGGTCACGTGAACCGTCGCTCCGTTGAGGGCGGGAAGTAGCCGTCGCGTGTCTTGAGTCTCGATGATGAGCCACTATGGTGAACTCTTGAGTCCCGGTTTCGATCAAAAATTAATAGCGCAAACGACGAACTCTGGTGGCGCTCTTGCTGCCAGCCCGGACGTGAACAGCGTATAAGGAGGAGTATGAAAATCGCGCAGGTAGCGCCTTTGTATGAGAGCATACCGCCAAAACTTTATGGCGGCACCGAGCGCATCGTGCATTATCTTACCGAAGAGCTAGTAGGCGCCGGACATGATGTTACGCTCTTCGCCAGTGCTGATTCGGAGACGAGCGCCAAGCTCGAGCCGATTGTTTCCAAGGCACTGCGTCTCGACCAAGATGTACTAGATCCGTTACTACCCCATCTCTTGATGTTGGATCGGGTGCGCAGAGCGGCCAGTGAATTCGATGTCATTCACTTTCATACCGGTTGCCTTCATTTTCCGGTATTTCGCGAATGCTCGACCCCGCACGTTACCACCTTACACGGACGCTTGGACATCAGAGAGTTAGATGCCCTCCTCGAAGCCTTTCGGGACATGCCGTTGATCTCCATTTCGGATTACCAACGCACGCCGGTCGGTTGGGGGAATTGGGTAGCTACGGTTTATCACGGATTGCCGGAGGAGCTTTATACGTTCCGTGCCGAGCCGGGCACCTATCTGGCATTCTTGGGGCGTATTTCCCCGGAAAAGCGCGTCGACCGAGCGATCGAAATTGCAATTCGTGCCGGCATGCCGCTCAAGATCGCAGCGAAAGTCGATAAGGCCGACCGCGAATATTTCGACCAGGAGATCAAGACCCTTCTCAATCATCCTTTGGTGGAGTTCATCGGCGAAGTCAACGAGCGAGAAAAGAATGAGCTGCTCGGCAATGCTTACGCCTTGCTTTTTCCCATCGATTGGCCGGAACCTTTCGGGCTCGTGATGATCGAGGCGATGGCTTGCGGTACGCCTGTGATCGCCTTCAGGAACGGTTCGGTGCCGGAAGTTATGCGGCACGGAACGACAGGTTTCGTTGTCGAGAATCTTCACCAAGCGGTATCGGCAGTCGAACGGGTAGGCGAGATCAATCGGGCAATGTGTCGACAGGCGTTCGAAAATCGCTTTTCCGCCCGCCGCATGGCGAGCGACTATATTCAGATCTACCGACAGCTCGGTGAAAAGTGTAAGCAGAAAGTCTCTCCAGCGCTAAAGGTTCTCGGTATGGACGTCATCGAGAAGGACCTCGGTCGCCTTTCTATGCTGGGCAAGCAAACGATCTAGTTTTTCGATTCCTCGAACGGGTGATCCATGGACGATCCGGCTTCCACCGAAAACCAGTGGTATGTCGCTGCCACCGCACCACGGGGCGATGAACCCTCTCGAGTCTTAAAAGCGGAAGATATGTTCGGTATCTTCGATCGTCACGGCGATATTTATCAGGTGAGTTCGAGCGAGCAGGGACTTTACCAAGGCGGGACACGCTATCTTTCTCACCTGGAGCTGCGAATCAACGGACAACGCCCTTTCTTGCTCAATTCCACCATCAAGAAAGACAACAGTTTGCTGGCGGTCGACATGACCATGCCCGATCTCTATGAGGGCGAAGTCCTAGTCATCCCGAGAGGCAGCGTGCACGTGTTCCGATCGGTGGTGTTGTTAAGCCAGGCTAGGCATGAGCATTTGCGTTTGGTCAACTACGGCGATCGAACGGTAAATTTGAACGTCGAGTTTCGGTTCGCTGCCGATTATCGCGATATATTCGAAGTGCGCGGTGTCCATCGACCGGCCCGAGGAACAATGCTGACGCCGGACATCAAGGACGATGCCGCGATACTCGGTTATCGCGGATTGGACGGCGAAATGCGCCGAACTCACATCCAATTCCATTGGCGACCCGATCAGCTCAATGCCTCGAGTTGTAGCACAGCGCTTCGGTTGGGAATACGCGACGAGATTCATCTGCACGTCTCGGTAAGCTGCGCTTGCGACGATGCGAGCGTATCGCAAGGTGATTATTACCAAGCGATCGATAGGATAGGGGCGGACACTGCAGCCTCCCGGTCTAGCGTCGCCCACATCGTGACTTCGAATGAACAGTTCAACGATTGGCTCGGCCGGTCTGCCGCCGATCTCGATATGCTGGTCACGGAAACGTCTCATGGACCTTATCCTTACGCCGGAGTCCCGTGGTTCAGCACGCCTTTCGGTCGCGACGGCATCATCACCGCGTTGCAGACGCTGTGGGTTCGGCCGCAACTCGCGAAGGGCGTAATCACCTATCTTGCCGCGACCCAGGCTGAATCCTTGGAACCCGAACGCGATGCCGAACCCGGCAAGATTCTTCATGAAGCGAGATCCGGAGAAATGGCCGCTTTAGGAGAAATTCCGTTTAAGCGTTACTACGGTACGGTGGACGCCACGCCGCTCTTTATCGTTCTTGCCGGCCACTATTATCGGCGTACCGGCGACCGGGCTTTCATGGAAACGATTTGGCCTCACATCGAAAGAGCCCTGGACTGGATCGATCATCATGGCGATTGGGACGGCGACGGCTTTGTGGAATACGCCCGGCATAGCGCAAACGGGTTGATACAGCAGGGCTGGAAGGACTCCAATGACTCGGTATTTCACGCCGACGGAAACCTGGCGCCGGCACCGGTCGCGCTTTGCGAGGTGCAGGGATACGTCTATGAAGCTAAACTGCTGGCGGCCGAACTGGCCGAATTGCTCGGCCGGGGAAAATGGGCGCAGCGGCTGCGGCAGGAGGCTGCAGCGCTGAAAAAACGCTTTAATGAAGCATTTTGGCTCGACGAACTCGATACATTTGCGCTCGCACTGGACGGCGACAAACGCTGTTGTGCGGTGCGGACCTCTAACGCAGGCCATGCCTTATTCAGCGGGATTGCGGCTCCCGATTATGCTCGTCGCACCGCCGAGACGCTGTTGGCGGTGGAATCCTTCAATGGATGGGGAATTCGCACGGTCGCAGAGGGGCAGAGCCGCTACAATCCGATGGCGTATCACAACGGTTCGGTTTGGCCCCACGATACCGCCATCGCGGCCATGGGCCTGGCGCGTTACGGTTTCAAAGACAAATCCTTGAAGATTTTGACCGGTTTGTTCGAGGCCGCCGTGTTTCTCGATTTGCATCGCTTGCCTGAGCTTTTCTGTGGGTTCTCCAGGCTTCCGGGGCAAGGCCCAACGCTTTATCCGGTAGCCTGTTCTCCGCAGGCCTGGGCCAGCGGAGCGGTATTTCAGCTCTTGCAAGGCTGTCTCGGCTTGAGCTTTTCACCCGAAAAACCGCAGATCAGGTTTTATCATCCGCGGCTTCCGAATTATCTCAACTGGCTCAGGATCAGCAACTTGCGTTTTGACGATGGCGTCATTGACTTAGCCTTGACTCGCCATGCTCACGACGTAGGCATCAATGTAGAACGCAAGGAAGGCGATATCGAAGTGACCGTCGTGGTCTGATGCGGATGCCTCGCATCCCGACGGAAGTTTAACCACAACAGTGGGCGGCTAATACACCGAATTTAGGGCCTAGCCAGAAGCTGCTTCAGCTCTCCGGCATTATGTTGTGCGAAGTTTCCGAAATTGTTATTGAAAATGACGTGTGTTTCTCGCGCCTTTGCGGCGAGCTTCTCGATGGACCCCGCCAATTCCTGCAATTCGTCGGCCGAATAGAGATAGTTGAAGCGATCGGCGGACGACTCGAGCCCTTTCTGACTCCAGGTCTCGCGGTTTCGGCCGTGCATGCGGACCACCGCTATTTCCGGGGAGGTGGTTTCCCAAACCGAAGGAATGCTGCTGGCAAATCCCTGCGGCTCATCCACGACGACGTGCGTCAATCCCCGGCTCCGTTCGAATTCGAGCACGTCCTCGCGATGCTTATCGTCAAACCAGGATCGATGACGGAATTCCACGGCAATGCGAAATCCTTCCATTACTCGGGCGCAAGCGGCGATATGCTCGAGATTGCTTTGCCGATAGACGAACCACGGCGGAAACTGAAACAGTACGACGCCAAGCTTGCCCGCATCTTTTAAGGGTTTAAGGGCTGAGCGAAACCGTGACCAGAGTTCGCCGCGGAGTTCCTCCGGCAGGTCGCCATAATAAATGTTCTTTTTTTCCACCGGTCCGAGAGCTGCGCGAATATCCACCGGAAGCACTTTCGGCGGCGTTTGATGTTGGGTGAACAGCCGAAAGCTTTTGACATCGAATAGAAAACCCGGCGGAGTTCGTTCGACCCAGAGGGCCGCATTCCGCTCCGAGGGCAGGGCATAATAACTGCTGTCGACCTCGACCAGAGGAAATTGACTGGCGTAATAACCCAGCCGATCCGAAGGCGTTTTGATGTGGGCCGGATAGAACAAGCCGGAGTCGATCAGATTTTTATCGGCCCAAGAGGCGGTGCCTACCAGAATCATCGCTTCCCTCGACTTTGAATGGCATGAGTCGCGCCAATTACGGCATACGACAGCAAATATCCGCTTTTACCGAAATGCGGTAATGTCGGCTGAAGCAGGTATCTCGATATTTCGACAAGTATTCCGGTGGAAAGTCATCCCTTCGGCGCCGAGGCGGCGCGATTTTGCTCAATGCCGCGCTGCCATTATTCCGGATGCCATGATCCTGACTATCAATATAACCATTGGCGGATCGCGGCATATTGAAAGGCAAGGCTCTTGTGTACCAGCCTGAGCACTCCCCTGTGCCAATCGACGACGGTTTTTTCGAAAAACCAACGCGGCAACAGGCGGAAGGCCTGCAGCGCAACCGTCCCATACTGGGTGGCCAGAGAAAAAATACTAGTGTCTACCGTGGAAAGTAGCGCCATGGACCGAACGCATGCCTTATCGCTGGTGCGCCAGTAGGAAAAGATGCATTCTCTGAGCAGTAACGCCTCGGGCGTCTGGGCCAGAAACGCTTCGCGCAGTTCTTCCGCCAGGGTGCGCCGGGTCAATTCAAGACGGCCGCAGCGGCGAGAATAACGTCGCAGGGCCGTTGCGATATCGAGATTCGACTCGCTAAGCGCATCCCGCAAGATCAGCGCATCCTTTACCGCCGCAGTAATCCCCGAAGCGGTCAGCGGATGGCAGCAGCCTCTCGCGTCCCCGACCAGTGCGGCATTACCTCGTACGCTGGCATTCGGGACGATGCAGAAATTGGCTGCCGCCAAAGGTTTGCTCGTGGCCAGGACGCGTTCGATATCGAGCCTGAACAAGGGAGGGAAGAGACCGAGGTGCGTCTTGATCGATTCCTTCGAATCGGCGCCTTTCAGCACCTCGAACATGACCCTTGCCCGTCCTCCCCCGATCGCATAGGCATAGGCGACGCCGGCGGAATTCAGAAAGATATTGCCGTAGCCGTTATTGGGCAGATGGGTGTCTTCCACTTCGATGCCCATCATGCCGGAATAGCGCCGAGTCTCGTGAGAAATTCCGATCAATTTGCGCACTCTGGACATCGGTCCATCGGCGCCGAGGAATAACCGAGGGCGAATTCGTATTTCCTCGCCGTCGTTACTTCGTACCATCGCCGTGAACGACCCGTCGGGATTTTCCTCTATCCGTGTGACCCGTGCGCCTATCCAGGCCGTAACGCCGGGAAACCGCTGTACGGTTTCCAGCAGATGATCCTTCAGGATCCGGTGCTCGATCGCCCGTCCCAAATGGCGAGTTCCCGGCTTTTCGCCGTAGCGTAAGGTCACCGAGCTTGCGGGGTCGTCTTTATCGGCAGGGAAGATCGCGAAGCCTTTTACCGGCGAACCGGGCATCGATCGGTCGCTCAGCAAGCCGAGACGACACAGGCCATCGATGCCGGGCGGATGGATGAGCTCTCCGGCGAGGCGCCTGCCTTGGGCCGGGCCGGGTTCGATGATCAAGATGCGCAATCCCAATTGCGAGAGTGCCGCAGCGGCCGCTGCGCCGCCTACGCCGCCTCCGGCGATCAGCACATCGATATGTTCCTGATAAATGACTCGTCCTTGCATAATGCTTTTCCGATAATTGGTGAGAGCAGCCCGGGCGGGCTGCGCCTCGAATGTTGAACTTCACAGAATCCACCGACGACAATCCCTTGCAGTGCGATTTCAAGGTCCCGCTGATATTTGCGAGGGCCTTTTATCGGACTTTCGGTCCGAATTTCGGAGCTGAGCCGGAAGATTACATCTTCCGACGCCAAGTCGAAAAAATGCCCTGAAGACTCCGGCTATGGCGGGCTCGTCAGGCGCGCATAACGGGCCATCGCCCAAGTCGGGAAGTAGGTGTGATAGAGGCGATAATCCAACATCGCCGAGCCGAAGAAAACGCCGTTAACCGCCTGCCGCGGCCAACCGCCGTCCTCCAGTTGCCGGCTCATCAGCCATTCGAATCCACGTTTGATCGATTCATTATCGTACGGCAGGATGTCGAGCAGTGCGAGCAAGGCCCAACTCGTCATAACCACCTGACTTTGCTCGTGCTCGACGTAGCGGCCTTGGAGACAGCTCGAATAGTGCTCGCCCCAGCCGCCATCGGGCCGCTGCTTCCGGACCAGCCAGAGGGCGGCCGACTGAAGTGCCGGGTCCGAGGCGGACACGCCGGCCGCCCGCAGCCCCTTGGTCGCGTGATATATGGCATAGGTGTGATTGATGCCCCAGAATCCCGGATAGGATCCGTCGGCAAGCTGACGCCGGCGCAGGAAGGCTACGGCCTTGCGTATCGCTCGCTCTATCTCTCCGCCTGGGAAAACGGAATAACGCTTGCGGTAATGCGCGAGGGCGGCCAGCGCCGACCCCGTGCACTCGATATAGGAGAGTTCGGTCATGCACTGGCCGAACATTTCGGACGGATTGACCATTTCGAGCAGCTTGCCGCCGCGCCGGCGTTCGTAGGTTCCGAAACCGCCGTCCGCATTCTGCCGCGACAGAATGAAGATCACCCCCTGGCGGAGGCGCTCGGGCTCGAGCGGCGACGCCACCGTGTACTCGGGATGTGCGTAGAGCGCGAGCAGGGCGCTCAAGGCTTCCGCTGCGCAGTCGCTCACCGGCCAACGGTGTTGCCCGTCGGAAAAGCACCAGCCGCCGAGTGCCGGGTCCCGCCAGGCGCCGTCGTAATCCGGAAGCTCCTCGGTTATCTGGGCACCCCAGAGAAAATCGTGAGCCCGCTCGAGCGCTTTTGCCGTCCCTTCGACAGCCGACGGTCCCTCGACCAGAGCCTGGACAGCGAATGCGGTATCCCAGGTGTTGGAGCGAGCTCCCGCATAACGGATGCCTTCCTCCTCGTCCTCCCAGCGCCAGTCCTCGACGCCTTCGAGGCTGGGCAAAAGGTCCGGATGGTTCGGATCGCGAGCGAAGATGGCCAGACAGTTGAGGAGTCCGCTCACGGGAGATATCCCCTGATAGCGTGTAACCCGCTGCTCGTAAACTATCCGGTCGAAGCACAGGTCGAGGCCTTTCCGCCGGAGCGCCCGGCTATGGCGACGCTGGTAAGCGGCTAGCAGCTTGTAAATCAGGCGCAATACCGGGCTGATGGGGACATAGACATCGCTCGCGGCCAGGGTGTCTCGCAGAGCGGCGAAATCTATGGTTTCGTAAGGCTCCGGGTAGAGCTCCCGGCGCAATTCGCTGCGTAGCGTGTCCGGCAGGTTCGCGCGAAATCGCATGCCGCAAAGAAAGGCCATCCCGAGGTAGATCTGGCGGGTGTGGCAGTAATAATGTCGCGGGTGTATCGGCAACCATTCCGGCAGCAGGAAAAGTTCCGGCGGGACGGCATTGAGTCCCTCGTAGGCATAGAGGTCCAGCATGGCCAGCCAGAACTTGCCCCAAGTGGGAATGCCTTTTACACCCTCGGGTTGGGCATGTAGCCAACGGCGAGCCTTGACGAGCATCGGCGAATCGGCGGGAACGCCGAGCAACCTGAGGGCAACATAGCCAAGAGTGGTAAAGAAGACGTAGCCCGGCGATTCGGGATGCATGCCCCAGGAGCCGTCATTCAGCTGGCTGCCTTCGAAATGAACGACGATGCGAACCTTTTCCGCGTCGCTGTAGGGGCGGACCGCTATGGTACGCACGATGACGGTCTGGGCGAGAATCATGGTGCACCAGACCATTTCCCCTTCCCAGTCGCCGCGGGGCCGCTGCAGATCCAGCAAACGCCGCTGTGCGCGGCGGCTGGTTTCCCACGCGCTTCTGAGAGGCGGAACGGGCGTTTCCATACCGGTGTGTCCGCCGACGGTTTCATTCCATTGATGCTTCACGAACGTTGTCCAAGACAGATCATTGACCGGCAAAGCACGAGGACCACGTTGTCTCCTTCGGGCGCTTATCGATGGCGCATGGAAAAATACGCTACATCGCGTTGATTGTGCGGGAATATCGCTCCTGCGTCTAGTTGCTTCGGACGAAGTCACTCGATACGGTTCCGCTAAACTCCGAACAGTACCGTGCGCGCCATAGCGACAATGCCTTTTAATTTCTCGCCGATGCTTCGGCTTGCATGAATGGGAACGACTCCGGGGAGCGGTTGCCCTCGCGCCAACTTGCTTAACCTTTTCTTTACTGAAGGGTCCAATTTGCCGTCGGCCGCCAGTTCCATGAACATCGCCTTGACATTGCCGAGATCGAAGAAGTCGCGCTGCCAGCACCACTGATATCCTCCGCCGTAGCGGAACCAGGAACCGCCGATGCCGGCGACTTCGTAATCGCTGCCGTCTTCCCTTTTCACCGGCGCGACTTGGCGCCAGATGCCGATCACCTCGCCCTGTTTTTCATCGATCAGGATTTTCTCGTAGGGGTAGCGCCATTTCTCGAATCCCTCCATGTGCGTCCCGAGCGCCCAGTCCTCGATCTGCTTTCTGCCTCTGGCGATGAATTCTCGGTTTGGTCCCATGTTCCAGCCGTATTCCGCATCCTCGGTGTACATCACGCCGAGGTGCTTGATCCAGTTGCCCTCCCGCTCGGCTTGACGATTGGCGGCAAGCCAGCGTTCGACCATTTCTTCCAGCTCTTCACGAGGATAGGCAGGCATTTCGGCTCCTTTCGGGGTAGTCCTTGCACGAATAAGGTTTGATGTACATGAAAAAAATGATTTCATGAACGCCTTGATCGCAAAGCATGATACTAATCTTTTCAACCGGCGGACGATAACGCCATCGACTAGGACTCGGCAATGGCCAAAGGGCAACTCAAAGAGCCCCCGAAACTCTCGGGCGCGTTCCCGCTCGCGGGGCATATTTTCAGTTTCGGCAAGAATCCGCATGCTTTCATGATGCGGCTGCGCCGGCAACTGGGAGACGTGGCCGAATTCAAGCTCTTCCACCAAAGTATGGTGCTGCTGACCGGCACGGAAGCCAGCGAGGCTTTCTATCGCGCTCCCGACGAGGTGCTTGACCAGGGGCCCGCCTACAAGATCATGACTCCGATTTTCGGCAAGGGCGTGGTTTTCGACGCGCCCATCGCAAGAAAAAACCAGCAGCTACTAATGCTGATGCCGGCACTCCGGGACAAGCCCATGCGGACCTATTCCGATATCATCGTCGGCGAGGTCGCGACTCTGCTCGATCGCTGGGGCGATTCCGGCGAAATCGATCTGCTCGAGTTCACCAAGGAACTGACGATTTACACGTCCAGCCATTGCTTGCTAGGAGCCGAATTCAGGTACGAGCTGAACCGGGAATTCGTCGAAATCTATCGCGACCTGGAGCAGGGTATTCAACCCATCGCCTACGTCTTTCCCGATTTGCTGCTTCCGGTGTTCCGCCGCCGAGACAGGGCTCGGGCTCGGCTTCAGGAATTGGTATCTCAAATTATGGAAAAGCGCGCGCAGCAGTCGGAGAACCGAACCAATGTCTTCCAGATGCTGATCGACGCGAGCTACGAAGACGGGAGCAAACTGACCGCACACGAGATTACCGGCATGCTGATCGCCGCCGTTTTCGCGGGCCATCACACCAGTTCCGGAACCACCGCCTGGGTGTTGATCGAGTTGCTCCGCCACCCCGAGCACATGAAGGCCGTCATTGCTGAAATCGAGGAACGATTCGGTATTGACGGCGCAGTCGATTTCGAGTCGCTGAGGCAGCTTCCCAAACTGGAAAACGTCATCAAGGAAGTTCTGCGCCTGCATCCGCCGCTGATCATTCTCATGCGCAAGGTGATGCAGGATTTTTATGTCAAGGACTACGTCATCAAGGCCGGCAAGTTCGTCTGCGCGGCGCCCTCCGTTACGCACAGAATTCCGGAATTATTCCCCCAACCCGACCGGTTCGATCCGGACCGGTACTCGCCGGAACGAGCCGAGGACAGGGACCTGTTCGGCTGGCAGGCTTTCGGCGGCGGGCGTCACAAATGCTCGGGCAACGCCTTCGCCCTGTTTCAAATCAAAGCCATTTTCTGCGTGCTTCTGAGGCGCTATGAGTTCGAGCTGATCGATCCCCCGGAAAGCTATCGTGACGATTACCGAAAAATGGTGGTCGAGCCTGCCTCCCCTTGTCTCGTTCGTTATCGGAGACGGCAGGTTTCGGCTCTGAACAGAGCCCGAAAAGAGACTGCAAGCGTTCGAAGCAGCACGCTCGCCGCGCGTTTTAGGATCGTTGTCGATCGCGATCTATGTAAGGGTCATGCACATTGCATGGCGGAAGCCCCGGAGATCTTTTCGGTCGACGAAAAAGGCCGCCTCCATGTGCTTGATGAGCAACCGTCGGCGAGGCTGATCGAGAAAGCTAGGGTTGCCGAAAAATACTGCCCGAATCAGGCGATAAGAATACTGAACGACTCGGAATCCTGATTCGAGGCATGACCAAGCTCGTACCCAGCGAAGTTCCGGTGAAAGCGGCGGGCGATCGCATGGCCCGTATTGTTGAACACGTGCTCACCCATTATCGGGGACTGTTCGCGACCGTTGTTCTCCTGCCCGTTTCGGCGCTGTATGGCGCGTACGTCTCGGTCCGCGACCGAATCGTCTTGAGTCTCAAGAGCGCTCCGGCGAAGCATGATCAAAAAGTGCGGCGGGTGATCGGGCAAATCGAGGCGTGGAAGCGGGACGGATGCCGGGAAAAATTGTGCACGGCCCGTTCCGGCTGGAAGTCCATGAGCGAACTCGTGCCCAAGTACAAGCTTTCCCATCGAAAGATCGACATCAGTCTTTACGACATCCTCGAGATCGACGAAGAACGGAGGTTGCTCAGGGTTGAGCCGCTGGCGACGATGGGCCAGATTTCACGATGCCTGGTGCCGCGCGGATGGACCTTGCCCGTAGTACCGGAGCTGGACGACCTGACGGTGGGCGGCTTGATCATGGGCTTCGGGGTGGAAAGCAGCAGCCACAAATACGGGTTGATTCAGCACATCTGCGAATCCTTCGACATCGTGACGGCCGAAGGCAAGCTGCTCCGGTGCAGCCCATCGGAGAATGCGGACCTTTTCTATCTGATCCCTTGGAGTCACGGCACACTGGGTTTTCTGGTCGCCGTTCAACTCAGAATAATCCCTGCCAAAAAATACGTCCGGCTTCACTATCGTCCCGTTTACTCACTCGACGATATGGTCGACGTTTTCGAAGCGGAGAGCAGGAATAAGGAGAAAAATGACTTCGTGGAAGGGTTGGTCTACAGTCGCGATACGGCGGTCATCCTGTGCGGCATGATGACCGACGAGACGGGATCCGACGGACCGGTGAACGCCATCGGACGATGGTATAAGCCATGGTTCTACAAGCACGCACAAACCTACCTCATGGAACGAAAAGAAGGGTTCGAGTACGTGCCGCTCAGGGATTATGTTCATCGCCATACTCGAAGCTATTTTTGGGCAATGGAAGAAATCATTCCCTTCGGCAATCATCCGCTTTTCAGATGGCTATTGGGATGGGCGCTGCCGCCGCGGATCGAGCTATTGAAGTATACGGAAACCGAAACGACCCGAAGGCTTCGGGAAAAACATCACGTCGTTCAGGATATGTTGATGCCGATCCGATACTTGGCCAAATCCATTCAATACTTCGACGATCATTTCGAACTCTATCCATTGTGGCTTTCGCCCATGGCGGTCTACGAGAACGAGCGGAAGCTCGGGTTCATACATTCCTTGCGAGGCGAGGGTGACATTCTGGATGAGCTTTATGTCGACATCGGCGCGTATGGCACACCGAAAAAGGACAGTTTCGACAACGCCTCAGCCTTGCCCTCGCTCGAAAAGTTCGTCCTGGACCATCGGGGTTATCAGGCGCTGTACGCCAGAACGACCCTGAGCCGAGAGAATTTTAGAACCATGTTCGATCACAAAGACTACGACAGACTGCGGGAGCAGCTGCCGTATTGCAAGCTGGCCTTCGATGAGATTTACGACAAGGTATCGTCAAAAGGCCGGACCTCGCCGGTCGAGCTGAGGCGTATGAATAAGGGAAGGCCACGGCATCCACGGTAATTCGGCTTTCAAAACGCCGTTTACTTGAAGACCAGGCTCTTTACCAGAGAACGCCTGTTGCATTCGGTCGTGCAGAGAACTGGATGAGTCCCGATGTGTAAACGTCGATCGCTTCAGGAGAATTACAAGGCGACTAACGCCATGCGCTACGGATGAGGTCAAATGGCTGCGTTTTCGGATAAAAATATCAAGGGCCTGGCAGTCACAGGTGTTAATTATCGGCGCTACGAGGGAGGCAGTGATCCCAGTTTCGGTGTCCAAGTTACCGCCGCCGGCGTCAAAACGTTCTTTTATCAATACACACTTCACGGGCGCAGACGTTTTCTTCGCTTGGGCACTTACCCTGTACGACGCTCTATCCTGGGAAGAGATCCGGACGATTTGGAACACGGACGGCTTCCATTTGCCTTATCGCTTGGCGATTCGTCTATTGTTGGCCACCGGTGGACAACGGTCAGGCGAAGTAACCCGCGCTGCCTGGTCGGAATTCGACCTTGATGCCCGTCTATGGCTGCTTCCTGCTGCTCGTGTGAAAAATAAACGTGATCATCTCATTCCGCTCACCCAACTCGCCCTAGATATTCTGGATGAATTGCGCAGCATCTACCCTGAAAGCAAATGGTTGTTTCCCGGTCGCCACAATCCGTTATCTGTGAAGCCTTGGAACGAGTCCACTTTACCGCATGCCGTGCAGGACTTTTGTGCGGAAACAGGGATGGTGCCCTGGACCCCAAAGGATCTGCGACGTACCGTAAAGACGCGGATGGGCGAATTGGGGATCGATAAACTGGTGCGGGACCGAATTCAGAATCATGCATTGAATGATATTTCGGCGAAGCACTATGATCGATACGACTACGTTGCAGAAAAGCGGGCTGCCCTTGAAGTTTGGTGCCGCCAGCTTGAAGAGTTAACCACTCGATGAAGTGCCGCTCACTGAGTGGTCGAATAAGACTGTACCGGCTCCGACGTGTCCCGCAACTCATCGCGGGCTGCTTGTACATCCTCGGGACTGACGGGTTTCATTCTGGTGCGCCGTTCCGGAATGAACCGCCCCGGTTTTCCCGGAGACAGTTAATGTTGAGTCAGGCCGCGATGACCGACTCGGCCTATTGGCGATAATACGCCTGTTCCAACTCCGCCGGAGGCCCATGGCCGATCGGCTCCAGCAACCGACGGTGATTGAACCAATCCACCCATTCCGGGGTAGCGTACTCGACCGCATCGAGGTGTCGCCAAGGCCCCCGGCGATGGAGGACCTCGGTTTTGTATAGCCCGGGGCGCGCATCAGGCGCTCGACCGTGCAGCGGGCCACCCGAATGCCTTCGCGCTCGGGTTGTCGCCAGACTTTACGGGCGCCGTAGACCTGGAAGTTCTCCTCATATACCCGGCGGATTTCTCTCGAGAGCTTGATGTCACGCTGCGCCCGGGGCGGCAACAGGGCGCAGATCGGCTCGACCCCATAGGCGACCCGGTGTTTGTCGATGAACGCCACCCTCATTTCAGTCGGCGGTCGAGTTCCGCCTGGGCGAAAAAAGCCGCCGCCCACTGCGATTCATACTCCCCTTGATGGTCAAGGACTAGGCGGACCGCCCGCTCTTAGGTCTCTGGTGAAAACTTCGATGACTTTTTCATGACTCCATCCTCTCGAGAAATGGAGTCTCCGGAAATCCCGGGGCGGTTCAGTGGCCCGCAATTTCCGGCCGTTCTATCGTTGCCCATGCTGTTATGTCACAGAACGGCCTCCATCTTGTCACGCATCGGTAAGCAGATTGAAACGTGGTACGCCTATGATCCAGCGCGACCTTCACCGTGCGCCACACGTTTCTTGTGATCAACCCGACGGAGACTAGATATGAATGGCCTATGGCAAAGAAGAACTGCCGCGATTATTTCTATTGAATTGATACTGTCACTCGGGACATCGACCCTTGCATGGGGCCGCAATGACGACGCGAGTACCTCCACTCGTGCCGGTATTGTCCTTACCGAGGGAGAGTTCCTGCCGACCGGCAAGCGCATCACACCGGATGCCGCCCCTCATGCCCTCTTTCAGCCGCTCAATCCCGGCCTACCCACACGTCCCGATTTCCTGGCCGATCACGCCGTCGATACGACCGTCAGCCCCGACGGCAGCACTCTGCTGATCCTGACCAGCGGCTATAACCGCAATAACAGCTCCACCGGATCCCGAGTGGCAAAAGAATCCATGGAATATGTGTTCGTCTTCGACATAACCGGGCTCGCACCGGTTCAGAAACAGGCGATCCTGGTGCCGAACACCTTCAACGGTTTGGCCTGGAATCCCAGCGGTCACGAGTTTTATGTGTCCGGTGGTGTGGACGATACGGTTCGCGTGTACACGCGGAATGCGGGGCAGTGGTCCGAGGCCGCGGAAATTCCGCTGGGACACGCCAACCAGGGTGCTGGTCTGAATATTCGGCCGATGGCTGCGGGCTTATCCGTCAACGCCAAGGGCGACCGGTTGCTGGTGGCCAATTACGAAAACGATTCCGTGAGTCTGGTCGACCTGAGCACGCGCACCAAGATCGGCGAGCTGGATCTTCGCCCCGGCAAGACGGATCCTTCCCGAGCCGGCACCCCGGGCGGAACTTATCCCCTGGCGGTGTCTTTCAAGGGAAATGAGAAGGCCTATGTTTCGTCCCAGCGCGACCGCGAACTGGTCGTTCTCGACGTGGACGACAGCACGATGGCCGTGCGCGGACGCATCAAGACCCAGGGGCAGCCCAGCAAGATGACGTTGAACAAAGCCCAGGACCGGCTCTACGTCGCCAGCGACAACAGCGATACGGTGCTGATCATCGATACCGTCGAAGATCGGATCATCGAGGAGATCCTGACCACCGCACCCGAGCAGGTTTTCCCCAAAGCGAAAAGATTCAAGGGTGCAAATCCCAACAACGTTGCGCTTTCGCCGGATGAAAAAACCTTGTTCGTCACGAACGGCGGCACCAACTCGGTGGCCGTCATCCAGCTCGGACGCGGCGGAGCAGAGAAGTTAAATAAGGCGGGAGACTACGACGATGCTCACGATGACAAGAGCCGGCTAATCGGTCTCATCCCCACCGGATGGTATCCGAATGCGGTCGGCGTGAAACCGGACGGCAGCACGCTCTACGTGGTGAACGGCAAAGGGGTCGCCGGACCGAACACCCAGGCTTGCCGCAACACGCTCTCCACCGCGCCGGGTTCTCTTGGCGCCTGCAACGCCGCCAACCAGTATGTCTGGCAACTGGAGAAAGCGGGCTTTCTAACGCTGCCCGTTCCGGAGGGCAAGGATCTGGCACGGCTCACCTGGCAGGTCGCCTACAACAACGACTTCCCCACCGTTCACGAGCACGCCAGATGGGAAGACACCATGGCCTTCCTGCGCAGCCGGATCAAACACGTCATTTATGTGGTCAAGGAGAACCGCACCTATGACCAGATCCATGGCGATCTGGAAAAAGGCAACGGCGCCCCGGGCCTTGCAATCCTGTCTCCCTACAGTCCCAACCACAACCGGCTGGCCCGCCAGTTCGTGACGCTCGACAATTTCTACGACAGCGGCGAAACCTCGGGCGTCGGCTGGAACTGGACCACGGCGGCGCGGACTACGGACTTCACCGAGAAGACCCAGCCGCCCAACTACGCCGGGCGCGGCCTGAGCTACGACTGGGAAGGAGCCAACCGCAACTTCCCGGTGTCGTTCACGCCGGAGGAACGACAGGCATCCGGATTGACCGATCCCGATATGCTCGCCGGCAGCGCCGACGTGGCGGCCCCGGACTCACGGGATGGCGAAGCGGGCACCGGTTATTTGTGGGATGCCGCCCTGCGCGCCGGCTTGACGATACGGAACTACGGGTTCTACGTGACCAACCTCCCCGGTGCCCCGGTGGTCGACAAACCCTTCGAGCAAGGCGTCAAACAGGCGGTGGCTCTGAAGCAGGCATTGAAACCGTACACCGACGAATATTTCAGAGGTTACGATCAGAACAACTCGGACTTTTACCTGTTTAAGGAATGGGAGCGGGAGTTCGACCATTACGTCGAGAGTGGCCAGCTTCCCAATCTCTCTTTAGTCCGGTTGCCCCACGACCACTTCGGCAATTTCGCTACCGCCCGGTTCGGCGTGAATACGGTGGAAACCCAGATGGGGGACAACGATTACGCGGTGGGCCGGCTGGTGGAGAAAGTCGCGAAGAGCCGCTTCAAGGACGATACGCTGGTTTTCGTCATCGAGGACGATGCGCAGAACGGTGGCGACCACGTGGATGCGCACCGCAGCATCGCCTATGTCGTGGGTCCTTACGTCAAGCAGGGTGCGCTGGTATCCACCCGCTACACGACGGTCAGCATGATCCGAACGATCGAAGAAGTTCTGGGCCTTCCGCCGCTGGGCATCAACGACGGTCTGACCGCGCCGATGGCGGATCTTTTCGACAAAAAACAGGAATCCTGGAGCTACCAGGCCGTGGTCCCGGAAATTCTTTACAGCACCCAGCTCGAATTGCCGCCACGCGATGCCGCCCTGATCGCCTCGGCGCCCAACTGCTCGGGCATGCCCAAACGGGATGCGACCTATTGGATGGCCGCCATGAGTCAGCAGGACTTCTCGGTGGAGGACCGTCTCGACGTCGACGCCTTCAACCGCGCGCTCTGGAAGGGTTTGAAAGGCGAAAACGCGCCTTACCCGGCAGACCGCGACGGCGCGGATTTGCGCGAAAATCGCGCGGCGCTGCTAAAGGAGCATTTCACGGCAGCGACCCGGCACTGTGAGGCCCTTCCAGTCGCTTCAAATCATTAGCCGTTGGCCGCGCATCCGGTACGCAGCGATGACAGGGGCAGGCCCCTGTCATCGTTCCGGTTTTTCTCCGGACGGTGACCCGCGCCCAAGAGTCAATGTTCGTCGGGGGGAGATATTAACCCGGCCTATAAATATAGGCCGGGTTAATCCGGGGCAGGGATGCCCCGGCGCGGCGACAAGCCGCGTGATTAATAACTTCCCCCGTACCCACCACAACGTTATTGGAAATTCACATGCAACCCAGAATAAAGATCATCGCCGGCCTAGTGAGCGGCATCCTGTCCGTCGGCCTTCTCGGTTTCGGCGATACCGCTCGCGCGGCGTCCCCGGACCTGTTGACCCGCCCCGCCGGCCCCAGCCCCGACGGTCTGACGGGCATCACCCCCAATAACTGGCAGGTTACCCCCGCCGGGGAGAAGATCCGGGTCGGCCACGTGCCCCTGGGCATGATCCTCAGTCCGGACGGCAACGACCTGCTGATCAGCAACAACGGTTACGGCCAGCACTCCCTCATGCGCATCGACCGGGCAAATCTCGCCATTCGCGACAACCTTCCCTACGACGCGCCGGAAGGCCTGTTCATCGGACTGGCCTACAGCAAGGACGGCAGGCGTATCTATGCCTCGGGCGGCCATACCAACCTGGTGCGCGTCTATGAGGTGACGGAGAGCGGCATCGCCGAAACCGGGCAAATCCAGGTGGATCCCCGCCGCAAGGGCGGCTTCATCACCGGCATTGCCCTGTCGGCCGACGAGAGCCGGCTGTTCGCGGCCAACCACCAAGGCGGGGATGTGGCGGTTTTAGACCCCATCGCCGGCACTGTCACCCACCGCATCCCGATGGGTAAAAGCGCCGACCCCTACAACGCCAGCATGTTTCCCTACGGTGTACTGCTCGGGGCCGACGGCAAGAAGCTCTATGTGTCCAACTGGAAGGAAGGCAACGTCGCCGTTGTGGATGTGAATAACCCGGATTCCGCTGTCGTGACCAAACGCATCGCGGTGGGCCAGCACCCTAACGCCATGGTCTTCAGCCCCGCCGGCGACCGGCTGTACGTGGCCAGCGCCAACAGCGACAACGTTTCCGTGATCGACACCGCCACGGATGCCAGGCTGTTCGACATCGACGTGCGGCCCTACAAGAACGCCCCGTCGGGCAGCACACCCAACGCCCTGGCCGTTTCCCCCGGCGGCGAGACCCTCTACGTGTTGAATGCCGGCGAGAACGCCGTGGTGGTGGTCGATCTGGAAGATCAGAAGAAGGATCCGGAAAAACGCTATCGGGTAAGGGGCCGCATCCCCACCGGCTGGTATCCGACGGCGCTCAGCATCAGCCCGGCCGGCGACAAGCTCTACGTCGCCAACTCCAAGGACGTGGGCTTGGGCCAGAACGCCCATCCTCAGACCTATATCGGCGACCAGATGATCGGCTCGCTATCGGTGATCGACGTCCCTGACCGGGGCACGCTGGAACGCTACACCCGCCAGGTCAACGAGAACAACATGGTGGCCCGCGGCAAGGCCGTAACGGCAGGTGGCGAACTCGGGGAAGCCCATGCCCACTCCGGTATCCTCAAGCAGCTACCCATCCAACACGTGGTTTATATCCTCAAGGAAAACCGCGCCTATGACCAGATCTTCGGCGATCTTCCGAAGGGCAATGGAGACCCCAGCCTGCTCATGTTCGATGATCGGAGTGCCCCCAACCATCGCCGTCTGGCCCGCGAATTCGTGCTTCTGGACAACACCTACTGCGATGCGGAGATCAGCAAGGACGGCCACGAACGCTCCATGGGCGGAAACGCTACGGACTATACGATGAAGGTCTGGCCGAGCGACTACTCCGGCCGCGGCACCCTGATCAACCGGGCACTGATCGCCATCACCAATGTGCCCGGCGGCTACCTGTGGGACGCCGCCCGTGCGGCCGGCATCAGCTACCGCTCCTACGGCGAGTACGTGATCAACGGCAAGACATACCCCGACGGCAGTTACGAGCCCGCCACCACCCGCATGCCCGCCCTGGTGGACCACTTTTCGCCGATGTACCGCACCTACGACCTGAAGCATATGGACATCAAGCGGGCCGAGGTGTGGCTCGAGGAGTTCGAGACCCATAAGAAGAACGGCGGCTTCCCCAACCTGTCCATCATCAGCCTGCCCAACGATCATCTCGCCGGCACCAGCCCGGGTTATCCCACGCCCCAGGCCATGATGGCGGACAACGATCTGGCCCTGGGACGCATCGTCGACGCCATCTCCCATTCCCGATTCTGGCCCAACACGTTGATCATGGTCATCGAGGACGATACCCAGGACGGTTTCGACCATGTCGATACCCACCGCACGCCGGCCTTGCTCATCAGCCCCTACGTCAAGCGCCAAGCCGTCGACAGCACTCACTACAGCACCGTATCCATGATCCATACCGCCGAGGTATTGCTGGGTCTCAAGCCCATGAGCCAGTTCGACGCGGCCGCCAACACCATGGATCGCAGTTTCACGACCAAGCCCGATTTCACGCCTTACGAGCATGTCGTACCGGCCCAGGATCTCTTTGAAATGAACCCCGCCTTGGCTTCCCTGCAAGGGGAAAAGCGCCAGCTCGCGGAGCGTTCGATGAAACTCGATCTGGCCGAAGTGGACGCCGCGGACATGCGCGAATACAACGAGATTCTTTGGAAGGCGATCAAGGGCAGCCAGCCTATTCGGCCTCTGAACCGCCAGCCGCGCGAACCCGGTATTCGGGAAGTATTGCTGGTCTCCCGGACCGACTAGCAACGTCAGCCACACAAGCCGACCCTCTCGCAGGGTCGGCATTCTTGCTCGTAAACCAGACCCCAGCCGAAGTTCTTGTTCGGATGTCCGGAACTGGCGCAATCGACCGCCCCGTATCCGCCTTGTGAACCCCTGTCCTGCTTCGTCGGATCCGATTCCTATCCCGGAAATGAAGCCGCGGCGCTCTTTTTCATTCTGCGCGCATGTTCCCTCGTCCTGAGAATGCAATTAACACGAATTTGTAACCGAATTGTAAGCACGTTGACACGCTAAGCCGGTAAGTTCCACAGGTGCCGAATCTAAGGACATTTTGCCCACACGAGTAGCGGCATGGATGCGCTGGACAAACGCCGCGTTGGCATTTTCGACCGGATCGATGCTGGGGAGATCCGTTCACCTCTAAGTACATTCCGCAAATACTTGCGGAATCTCGACTGTTTGGCTTGATTGGCGGGGTTGTCCTGCAGGTTGCCTATGCCGCAAGACTTCCCTGAATGTACTTAGAGCGTTTTCCATCCCGGTGTACGGATTCGTGCCAGGAGGGGAGAACGTAGGTCGGCAATCCCTTGCCGACAAAGCCCTTCGCCGAGCCGATACGTCGGCAAGGGATTGCCGACCTACATATCCGAATCCCTTCACCGATTCGGAAAACGCTCTAGGCGGCTGATGTCGTGCGCGCCGCTGGAAGGACGGACAGTCTGCGTTCCGGTGAGTGCATCGGCAGGACGTGCGTGTACTGAAGCCAAGACGAGACGAACAGACAGATACCTTACGGTATCACTGTTCCGGGAACCAATAAGTAGAAAAATGCGATGAACTTTGTGCGTTCTGGTTTGGCGCTGGCCATCCTCGTGTGCGGTTACGCACTCGCAGATCAACCGCCGACGATGCCTGCCATCGTAGTCACCGCGACTCAAAGCGAACGGGATTCCTTCCTGGTCCCACAGGCCATAGCGAGCATAACTCCGGAATTCATCGACCATTCGCTGCAATCCATGACCCCCGATCTGTTCCGATTCACGCCGGGGGTATACATCCAGAAGACCAACCAGGGCGGCGGTTCGCCGTTCATCCGCGGCCTGACCGGCAAACAGGTGCTGATCCTGGTCGACGGCGTCCGGCTGAACAACTCCTTCTATCGGTTCGGTCCGCACCAGTATCTCAATACGATCGATCCGAACATCATCGAACGCATCGAAACCGTGCGGGGGCCTTCCTCGGTACTCTACGGCACCGACGCGCTGGGTGGGGCCATCAACATCATCACGCGCAAACGCTCCGATTTTTCCAACCCGCTCGGCTATAACGGCCTGCTCTCCGCCCATTACGAAAGTGCCGCCGACGCCGGCGTGTTCCGTGGCGAGGTGGAGGGCAACTGGAACCAGCTCGGCTTGATCGCCGGGGCAACCGGCAAGCTGTATGACGACCTCGACGGAGGCGGAAATCTTGGCCGACAAGTTCCCAGCGGGTACGACGAAAGCGACGCGGACCTGAAACTGAACTACCGACTGGACGAAAATCAGGAGCTGATCTTCGCCGGCCAGTATACCCGCCAGTTCAACGTCCCCAAGACCAGCGAAGTGACCCTGGGCGACAAGCTGAAATTCGATTACGAGCCCCAGGAGCGCCGCTTCGGGTACCTGGAATACCGGGCGCGTCAGCTTGGGGTCTTCGACGCCGTTCGCTTCAATGCCTCCTACAACAACCAGCGCGAAGGGGAACAAGTGATCACGAGGCGCAACCCTGCCATCGAAACGCTGGAACTCACGGATGTCGACACCGTCGGACTCTCCCTGCAGCTGAAGAATCGGATCTTCGGCGACCATGACCTGACCTACGGGGCCGACTACTACCATGATGATTATCAGACCCGGAAAGTCGAGCGGAACCGGGTGACGGGATCGGAACGGACGCTGACGCCCGGCACGCCGGATGGCGCGACTTACGAACACTGGGCTTTGTATCTTCAGGACGAGGCGCACCTCCTGGATTCGCTTGAAGGCGTATTCGGCGTGCGCTACAACCGATACGAAGCCCGCGGCGAGGTGACCGATCAGAACCTCCGCTTCGAGACGGATGCCGTAGCCGGCAATATCAACCTGGGTTACCGGCTCACGCCCGCTCTCAACTTGGTGGGCGGGCTGGCGTTCGGCTTTCGCGCACCCAACATGGAGGACTTTTTCGGCCGGGTGGACTTCTTCAGCGAGATACCCAATACCTCGCTGAAACCGGAAGAATCCTTGTCCAAAGAAATCGGCCTCAAATATCGCGATGAGGTCCTAAGTGCCGAGATATTTTACTTCCATAGTGACTATGAAGGATTTATCGATCGGGTTACCGTAGGCCAGCGGGCCGATGGCGCGCCGATCCAGCAGCGCCAAAACATCAATGACGCCGAAATCCAGGGCGTGGAAGCCAGTGCCGAATATCCCTTGAATGCTCAATGGCTGGTCGGCGCAACCCTGACCTGGACCGAGGGTCGTGACGCGAAAACGAAGGCCCCGCTGCGACGGATTCCCCCGCTCAACGGTGCGGCCCGCCTGGTCTACTACCCCATGGATCGCCTGTGGATCGAGGGCTCGGTCTGGTGGGCCGACAATCAGGACCAACTCGCTAAGGGAGACATCGAAGACCCGCGCATCGGTGCCGGAGGAACGCCGGGATACACTGTGTTCAACCTCAAGGCGGGTTATACGCCGCATCCCCAACACGAGCTGTTGCTGGAACTGGAAAACCTGACCGACAAGAAATACAAGTCGCACGGATCCGGCATTTTCGCTCCCGGACTCAACGTATTGGCGACCTACCGATTTAGGTTCTAGCCCGCGTTTTGTTCATCATCGCGTTGTGGGTATTGATGCTCCTCCCGCCATCGGCCGCTCAACCGATCCTGGTGCATGCGACGCTCAAAACCGCGGTACGGGATTCGGCATCTAGGTCTTGATATGTCCGGAAATTTCGATCGCAAGCCATGAACACTTGGCCGATCACGCTCGGCGCACCCGAACACCGCTTCGGAGCAGGATGACAACCAGCGCAGCCGCGCTGAATATCGCCCCGGCAACGAAGGTGAATGCGGCGCCGAACTGGTCCCACAGCAGTCCGGCTAACGCGCTGGCCAGGAGCATGGCGAGTCCGCTCATGAGGTTGAAGAAGCCATAGGCCGTGCCTCTCAACTCCGCTGGCGCGGTATCGGCCACCATCGTCGCCAGCAGCCCCTGGGTGATGCCCATGTGCAAGCCCCACAGGGAAATGCCGAGCCAGACCCAGGTCCAGTGGGCGCTGTAAGCCAGCGCGACGTCGGCACCGACCAGGACGGCCAAACCCAGCGCAAGCAATTTGGCATGGCTCATGTCGTCCGAGAGCTTGCCGAAGGGATAGGCCGACAGAGCATAGACGACATTCATCCCGATCAGCACCAGTGGGGCGAAGGCAATCGGCAGCCCGCCCTGTTGGGCACGCAGGATGAGGAAGGCTTCGGAGAATCGCGCCAGGGTAAACACCGCCCCGATCCCGACCACCCACCAGTACGCTGCTGACAGCCGGCGCAGGTTTTCCCGCCGGATCGGATTGATGGCACGGTGTTCCGACTTGTCCCTTTTCGGCTCCTGTACGCCGAAGAACAGCAGCGCGACGGCGAGAAACCCAGGAATGATGGCCACCCAGAACACGGCGCGGAAGTCGTTCGCCCAGACAAGCATCAGCCCCATGGCGAGGAGCGGGCCGAGAAAGGCGCCCACCGTGTCGAGCGACTGGCGCAGGCCGAAGGCCGCGCCGCGCACCTCGGGCGGCGCGATGTCCGCCACCAGCGCATCGCGGGGCGCCCCGCGGATCCCTTTGCCGACCCGGTCCATCAGCCGCGCGGCGAGCACTAGACCGGAACTCGTCGCCAGCGCGAACAGGGGCTTGGATACCGCGCCCAGACCGTAGCCGAGGACGGCCAGGGGCTTGCGTTTGCCCCAGTAGTCCGACAGGGCCCCGGAGAATACCTTGACGATCAGCGCGGTGGCTTCCGCCGCCCCCTCGATCAGCCCTACCACAAACGCGCTTGCGCCCAGGGAGGTAATGAGAAAGACCGGCAGCAGGCTATGGATGAGCTCGGACGAGATGTCCATGAGCAGGCTGACGAAACCGAGAGCCCAGATGGCCGCCGGGATGCGGGCGCCCGACGGCGATGCTATTGCGGATTGATCGAGTCGATTCATTCGCTGATGTGTTCAAAAAGGGATCACGCCACGGAATACGAGCGATAACGGGACGTTCATGCGGCTATTCAAGGATATTCAAGGATATTCACCTGGCCAATCGTCGGTCCGCGACGGCCCCGGATCCGGGGCAGCACCCACTCGTCCCACGGGTCCTTCTGGAGGTGGACTTCGTAGTACCGGGCCTCCTTCTCCCATCGGAGCCAGAGCGAGTCTTCGGCAGTGATGTCGTTACTCATGGCGGCCCGTTGCGGACTTAGGAAAGGATATACAGGTTGATGAATTCACCTGCAAGATCGATTCCTGATCAAACTCTTCCCGATAGCGCTTCGCACGATCATTTCCGCTTATTTATTCAGCAGAACTTTCCGTAATTGATGCCAAAAGTGAAAAGTCTTTGCCGCCAATCCCGGCCGAATCAGGGCTGACTAGGCAGCAATCCGGCCATCTAACGCGTCGTAAACTGGAAAGTTTGATGTCCCGGAAAAATCGAGGATTCCGGCTTACAACCCCAGCAGAGATCCTTGGAAGCCACACATTAGCGACAGATTATTAACCCGGCCTATAAATATAGGCCGGGTTAATCCGGGGCAGGGATGCCCCGGCGCGGCGACAAGCCGCGTGAGCCCAGGCCGGGCGTGTACCGGGCCTGGGCGGCGGCCCGAAATACCAGGAGGGTATTTACGGGCCTGATTAATAAGTGTCGTCATATCGCAGCGTCGTTCCCACTGGGCCGACTTACAGTCATCTTCGAAAGTTTGGGCGATTCCTGGCAGCTACCTCTCTGCTGACAGTAAACCTGAAATCCACGTCGTCTTATGAAGGCGGGAGTGGTGGTATAATGGTGGCATATCACCACCAGGAGGCAGCCATGCCTGGCATCACTCTCAAGAACATCCCCGACACGTTATATCAGCGGTTAGTGGATATCGCTCGACAGCATCATCGAAGTCTTACGAAAGAAATTCTTTTCGCTCTCGAACGGCATGTTCAGCAGCCATCCCACGACAAAACCGAACTGCTGCAGCGCATTCGGGCGGTACGTGACCGTTACCCCCCGAATATTAGTGAAACCGATGTGGATAGCTGGAAGCAGGCCGGCCGGCCATGATTTTGGTCGATACCAATCTGCTTGCTTACTTGCTGTTGCCAACCCCCCATACGGCTAAGGCCGAGGCAGTTCTGATCAAGGATCCCGATTGGTTCGCACCCCAACTTATCCATTCCGAATTCCGCAATGTTCTCCTCGGCGCAGTTCGTCGCGATAATATCGCCCGGAGTGATGCCGATAGTTTTTTGGCTCGAGCGCAAGAAGTCATTACGGTACCCGAAGCAGCCATCGACGGACCTGCAGTGTTCGATCTTGCAATAGAAAGTGGCTGCAGCGCATACGATTGCGAGTTTGTGTGGCTCGCCCGCTATCTGCGAATCCCGTTGGTAACGGCAGACAAGAAAGTGCTGCATGCGTTTCCGGGACAGGCGGTAGCAATCGACCAGTTCCTAGGTACAACGGCCCCGTGAAGTATTGAAACGGGACAACGGTGGATGCCACCCCAACAGAAGTGTTCGGTGCATTGGGTCGAACGCAGAAACCAGCGGTGAGGACACCCGGACAACGTCTCCAGTGTGATGAAAAATCAGAATGTTAAACGTATTTAACTTTCGCGATACCTTGATCGAAGGGTATCGCACCTTCTCTCGCAGTTTTGTTCGAATCGAAGTCACCGATATCCGCGATGAAGTCGAGCGGCAATATGCAGAAGGCCGTTATTGGCCGGAGCCACTCATCCAGATCAACCCGAACTATCAGCGCAAAGGGACTGTCCAGCAACTCGCTGCAGAAGGACTTCTCCATAAGGCCTGTGCAGAGATATTTCAAATCGGGAAGACTGAAGGACAAGTCCTGCCGTTACAGCTTTACGCCCACCAGATGCAAGCAATTGCCAAGGGCCAAAATCGGCAAAGCTATGTCGTCACAACCGGCACCGGTTCGGGCAAGTCGCTTTCGTTTTTCATCCCGGTGATTGATCGGATACTTAAGGCTAAGGAGCAGGACAAGACACCGCGCACCCGTGCCATCGTCATCTATCCGATGAACGCGCTGGCAAATAGTCAGCTCGAAGAACTCGATAAGTTTTTGCATGATTACCCGGATGGACAGCGGCCGTTCTCGGTAGCCCGTTACACTGGACAGGAGACACAGACCGAACGCACCGCCATTGCCGATAACCCGCCGGACATTCTTCTGACCAATTTCATGATGCTGGAGCTCATCCTGACGCGCTTCGACGAGGATGACCGACGCGTGGTCGAACATTGTCATGGCCTGGAGTTCCTGATCCTCGATGAGTTGCATACATACCGCGGTCGGCAGGGGGCGGATGTCGCATTGTTGGTTCGTCGCCTGCGAGAGCGTTTGCAAGCCGATGCCTTGGTCTGTATCGGCACCTCGGCAACCATGTCGAACGCAGGTAGTCACGCCGACCGCAACAAAACCGTAGCAGAGGTGGCCAGCAAGCTCTTCGGTGTCAGCATTACCGAACAGGATATCATCGGAGAGACATTAGAGCGGGTAACGGACCCTCTCAAGGATGTGTCTTCCATACAAGCGCAACTCTATTCGGCAGTGACTCGGCAGGTTTTTGAGTGGGGTGATTTTGACGCGTTTCGATCCGATCCCCTGGCAATTTGGGTAGAACTCAACCTGGGCATTGAACTCCCGGACGATGAGCCACCGCGCCGCGCCAAGCCCATGACGCTGCAAGCAGCCAGCCAGAAACTGGCCCAGGACTGCGGAAGCACCGTTGAAGAAGCGCGTAATGGTTTACAGCGTTTTCTGATTGCCGCACACGAGGTCCAGACCCCGCAAGGCCGGCCACCTTTTGCCTTCAAGCTCCATCAGTTCATCAGCGGCCCCGGTAAAGTGCTCGCCACGCTCGAAGCGCAAGGCAAGCGCCACATTACGCTGGATGCCCAACGCTTTGCGCCGGGCCGCCAAGACGAAGGCGTTCAGCTGTACCCTGTACATTTCTGCCGTGACTGCGGTCAGGAATACCACCCTGTCTGGCGGTCAAGGCAAGACCCTGCCCGCTATCGGCCGCGAGAGATCGACGACATCGCCTCGGAGGACCGGGACGACATGGCGTATGGATTCCTATGTCCCGTTCGGGCAAGCCAACAGTACCGGGGGCAATTGGAGGACTTGCCGGAAACCTGGCTGGATCTCAGTCGAGCCGAACCCAAAGTCAAACAGAATTACAAGAAAGCCGTGCCATATCGGGTAACGGTCGATGCGCAAGGCAGCGAAGGCGGCGGCGAACAGTACTGGTACATCCCTGGCAAATTCCGCTTCTGCCTGAGCTGCGGTCAAGTTCACGAAGCCCACGGCAAAGACATCAACCGCCTATCCAGCCTCTCGGGTGAAGGCCGCTCGTCTGCAACCACCATCCTCACACTCAGCGCACTACGTCAGCTCTTTACCGAGACCGAGTCCGCACTCCCGGGACAACCCGATCCACGCAAGTTGCTCGGCTTTACCGACAACCGCCAGGATGCTGCCCTGCAAGCCGGGCACTTCAATGACTTCGTTTTCCTGCTGACTTTGCGCTCCGGACTGATCGGCGCTTTACAGGTCAGCAACGGCGAGTTGAATGAGGAGCAACTGGCGGATGCGGTCTTCAAGGCGCTGGGCTTTGACCAACTCGATGAAGCGACCCTCGTCGAGTACCTGCGCACGCCAAAGCTCATGGGTCTAGCGCGGCAGGAAGCACAACGGACGCTGCGCTTCATCATCGGCTATCGGCTGCTGCGCGATCTCCGCCGCGGTTGGCGATTCAACAACCCGAATCTCGATCAACTCGGCCTGCTCGCCATTCGCTACCGTAGCCTGGACGAGTTTTGCGCCGACGATTCGGCATTCACCAAGAGCGCCACGCTCGCCAAGCTGAGTGCTGGCCATCGTGCGGCTTTGTGTCAACTCATCTTCGATGCCATGCGCGGCAGTCTCTGTCTGGAAAGCCGCTATCTGGATGCCGTCGAGCAGGATAAGGCCCGCACCAGCGCCTATTCCTACCTGAACGACCGGTGGGCTTTTGCGCCGGACGAACAACTGGAAACAGCGAAGTATCTGATTCTCGGTAAACGCCCGGAGTACAGGGGCAAGCCACGGACCGACCTCGTTACCGGAGGGCCACGCTCGCGCCTGTTGCGCCGAATAAAATCGGCTGGCTTTTGGAAACAAACCGCCTTCGCCGGCCAGATTCCGCTATGGAAAGATCCGGAGTGGACTGAACTGGTTGAAGCCTTGCTTCAGGCTGCCAACCTATATGGCTATGTGCAAAAACACCCGATCGAGCAACAATTGGTCGGTTGGCGTCTGAATGCGGCGGCGCTGGACTGGCGCCTGACCGCCGATGAGATGCCGGTCGAAGACAGCCGCGTCAATTTATTCTTTCGCGAACTCTACCTGAATGTCGCTGATTTGCTGCGCCAGCCCGGTCACCCTCTGTTTGATTTCGAAGCGCAGGAGCACACCGCGCAGGTCGATGCGTCCCGCCGCCAATGGCTGGAGCAGCGTTTCCGCTACACCGAAAAGGATCGCCAGGACTGGGCCAGTAATCCGGCGCACGAAGCCCCGCTGGAACGGCTTCCCGTCATGTTTTGCTCGCCCACCATGGAACTGGGCGTCGACATTTCTGCGCTCAACACGGTCTATCTTCGCAATGTGCCGCCCACACCGGCCAATTATGCACAACGCAGCGGCCGGGCCGGGCGTTCCGGCCAGCAAGCCCTGGTCATTACCTACTGTGCCTCGTTGAGTCCGCACGATCAATGGTTCTTCCACCATGCCGACGAGATGGTGCATGGTGTAGTACGGGCGCCTACACTGGATTTGGTCAACCGCGATCTGGTTGAAAGTCATCTTCACGCGGTCTGGCTGGCATGTGCGCAAGTCGAACTGGATTCCAGCATCGCGCCCATGCTCGACCTCGATCAGCCGGACAAGCCGCTGATCAAGCATTACTATGACTGCCTCAATGACCCAGCGGTGCAGGAGCGGGCGCAAGAAGCTGCGGCCCGCGTTATCGATCAGCTTCGGAATGAACTCGATGGCAGCGACTGGTTCTCGCCGGCCTATGTTCGGCAGGTGATCGAACAAGCACCGCAACGTTTCTCCAAAGCCCTGGAACGTTGGCGTGTGTTATTCGATGCCACCCGCACGCAAATGAGCATGGCCGATCAGATCGTCAAGAGTCACACGGCTTCTCACAGCGAGAGGCAAAACGCCCAACGTCGTTATAGTGACGCAGCACGTCAATACGCCGTGTTGCTCAAGAGCGGTAATACCCAGAATTCTGATTTTTACACCTATCGCTACCTGGCCAGCCAAGGATTCCTGCCTGGGTACAATTTCCCCCGCCTGCCGCTGATGGCCTGGATTCCCGCCAGTGGCAGCAAGGGTGGTACGGGCCAGGATGACGAAGGCAGCATGGTCAGTCGCCCGCGTTTTTTGGCGCTTTCCGAGTTCGGCCCGCGCAGCCTCATCTACCACCAGGGTCGGACGTACCGCGTGGTACGAGCCAAGCTCAACGTGGGGTCGGCCGACCACATCTCCGGCAACAGCCAGTTGGCCACCATCTCATCATTGATTTGCAGCCAATGTGGCTACGGCCATCTGGGCGAACCCGGCGGCGCTCACCCCGTGGTCAACACCTGTGAAAACTGTGATGCTCTGCTGACCGAGCACGACTGGGTACGCGAGCTTTACCGCATCGAGACCGTCGAAACCGTGCCTGTCGAACGTATTTCCATCAACGACGAAGAGCGCCAGCGCCAAGGCTTCGAGCTCCAGACCACCTATCGTTTCCTACCGGGGCCGGATGGGGTCGTTCAAAAGCGCAAGGCAATCGTCACAAGCGGTGACGAGATACTAGCCGAGCTGACTTATGCGCCGGCTGCACGTCTGTGGCGGATCAATCGCGGCTGGCGCCGCCGCAAGGACAAGGAACAACTCGGTTTTTACATCAATCCGATCACCGGCACATGGAGCAAGCAGGATGCCCCCGACGACAGTGACGAGGGCGGTAACGATGAAGCCCTGCTCGACAAAGTGCCTAATCAGCGCATCGTCCCATTCGTCGAGGATCACCGTAACCTGCTGATCCTGGCGCCGCTGCATCCATTACCAATTGAGACCATGGCCACCTTGCAGGCGGCGCTCAAGCGCGGCATCGAGATGACGTTTCAGATCGAGGAATCAGAACTGGTGGCGGAACCACTGCCCAAGGCCGACCAGCGTCAGGCACTTTTGTTCTATGAAGCGGCGGAGGGTGGCGCAGGTGTTCTCACCCGGCTGGCCAGCGAGCCCGCCAGCCTGGCGCAAGTCGCTAGCAATGCCTTGCAGCTCATGCACTACAGAGCGCCGCAAGGGCTGTGGCAGCTGGACGAGTTATCGAGCTTGGAGCAGACCGACACCCTGGGCAACCGCATCTGCGAGGCCGGGTGCTATCAGTGTCTGCTCTCATATTTCAACCAGCCGGACCACGAGCACATCAACCGCCGCGATACCGATGCGCTCAAGCTGTTGGTGGCGCTTGCCAATGCCGAGGTGCAACCTCCCAAGCCGGCGCAAAGCGCCGAACCGGCCGCCACGGCCCGAATTGGAGACGATGGCCGACTCGACCAGTGGCTGCAGGCACTTGCGGATGGCGGCTTGAACCCGCCGGACGCGACCCAGGTTACCGTCAATCAGGGCGCCGCCACTGCCGCTGGCCAGTACAAAGCTACCCGAGCACTGGTTTTTCTTGAACCAATATCGCCCGAGCTACAGAGCCTGCTGACCGACAAAGGCTGGCAAGTGCTCGACTTTTCCGATCCGGCCCAATGGCCCGCTCAATTTTCCACCCATGCCGACGTGTTCGGCCCGCACGAAAAACAACAATGACCACTCTCGAACACGACTTCATGCCCGGTAATCTCGTTCGCGCCCGGGGCCGCGAATGGGTGGTGCAAAGCGAATCGCGCCGTGACTGGCTGCGTCTGCGGCCTTTAGGTGGCGCTGACGACGACATCGTTGCCCTTATTCCCGAACTGGAATTGCAACCGGTCGAGCCCGCCACATTTCCCTGGCCGGAGCCCGATCAAGCCGGCAATCACGCCGCCGCCTTGCTGCTCCGCGATGCCCTGCGCCTCAAACTGCGCGCCGGCGGCGGGCCGTTCCGCTCATTCGGCAATATCGCCGTCGAGCCGCGCGGCTACCAATTGGTGCCGTTGTTGATGGCCTTGCGCCTGACGACGGTGCGTCTGTTGATTGCCGACGACGTGGGCATCGGCAAAACCATAGAAGCCGGCCTGATCGCCCGCGAATTGATCGATCGTGGCGAAATCGCCCGTCTGGCCGTGCTCTGCCCGCCGCATCTGGTCGAGCAATGGCAAAGCGAGCTGGAAACCCGCTTCAATCTGCATGCGGTAGCGTTGACGGCCAGTTCGGCTTCGCGCATCGAGCGCAACCTGCCTCATGGCATCAGCCTCTTCGATCATTACCCCGTGGTAGTGGTCAGCCTGGACTACATCAAGAGCGAGCGTCACCGGGAACATTTCCTCGCCATCGCGCCGGAATGCATCATCGTCGATGAGGCCCACACCTGCGCCGCCAGTGGGCAGGGCAAACAATTGCGGTTTGAATTACTGCAACGGCTGGCGCAAGATCCGCACCGCCACCTGCTGCTACTGACGGCCACCCCGCACTCCGGCGACGAAAGCGCGTTCTACAACCTGTTATCGCTGCTCGATGCGCGCTTTGCCGCGCTGCAAGGCCGCCTATCCTCCGGCGATCCACTGCGCCAGGAACTGGCCCGTCATTTCGTGCAGCGTCGCCGCAAGGACATCGCCGAATGGCAAGCGGAAACCGGCGACGGCCGAGGCTTCCCGCGCCGCATGAAAACCGAGGTCACCTACCCGCTCAGCGGCGACTGGGGGGCATTCTTCGATAATGTACAGAGCTACTGCCGCGAGCTGGCCGAAAGCATCGAGCAGTCCGGCGGCGGCAGCGCCCGCCTGATCTGGTACGCCACGCTCGCCCTGTTGCGCTGTGTCGCTTCCTCGCCGGCGGCTGCGGTCAAAGCCCTGACCACCCGCCTGGAAGGCGGTGTGGGAACCGACGAACTGCTCACCGATGAGCGCCTGCACGATGGCCAAGCGGACGATCTCGGTAGCAGCGACCTCGAACCCCCGGCCCAATTGCAGGACGCCAGCCGCCTGCAAACCCTGATTGCCGAGGCGCAGCGCCTCTCCGGCAAAGCGGGCGATCCCAAGCTCGCCGCGCTGATCCGGCATCTCGAAGCCCTGCTGGAAGACGGCTACCAGCCGGTGGTGTTCTGCCGCTACGTCGCTACCGCCCACTATGTGGCCGAGCACTTGCGCAAAGCCTTCCCGAAAACCGGCGTGGAAGCCGTGACCGGCGAATATACCCCGGAGGAACGCCGCGAGCGGGTCGAGGCGATGGAGGAAAACGAATCGCGCATCCTGGTCGCCACCGACTGCCTCTCCGAAGGGATCAATCTCCAACACCTGTTCACCGCCGTCATCCATTACGATCTCGCCTGGAATCCCACCCGCCATGAACAACGCGAAGGCCGTGTCGACCGTTTCGGCCAGCGCGCCGGCGAAGTACGCTGCACGCTGCTCTGGGGCCAGGACAATCCGGTGGATGGCTTCGTGCTCAACGTGATTCTGCGCAAGGGCGAGGCTATCCAGCGAGAGCTTGGCGTGTTGGTGCCGCTGCCCGAAGACGAAGTGCGCATCAACCAGGCCCTGGTCAAGGCCGCGCTGATGAAACGTAGCGAAACTCAACGCCAGGGGCCGCAGCAGATGAGTTTCGACTTCGGCGAGCCCGAGCGGATCCTCGCGCCGCTGGAAGCCCAGTGGAAGGACGCGCTGGAAAAAGCCAAGGCCAATCGCACGGTGTTTGCCCAGCGCCGCATTCGCCCCGACGAAGTGTTGCCGGAATGGCAAAAGCAACAAGAAGCCCTCGGCACCCAAGCGGATGTTCGGCGCTTTGTGCAGAGCGCCTGCGCCCGCTTGAATGCCCCGCTGGAGCCGGCGCCCAGGCAGCAATTCCGGCTATTGCCCCAGCATCTGCCCGAAGCGCTGAAGCAGCGCCTGGCCGACGAAGGCATTACCAAGCCGCTGCTCATCGATTTCCACGAACTGCACCGCAGCCATCCGCTGGTCTCAATACTGGCCGAACATTTGCTGGAAGACAGCCTGACCGGCGAACGCCCGGTCGCCGCCCGCTGTGCCGCCACCCTGACCGAGGCCGTGGACGTGGTCACCACGGTGTACCTGCTGCGCCTGCGCCACCAACTCGGCTACGTGCGCCGCCGCGAACCCTTCCAGATGATGGCCGAGGAAACCGTGGCGCTGGCCGTGCGAGGCCGCAGCCAGCCGCAATGGCTCAGCGACGACAGCGTGGCCCGGCTGCTCGAATGCACCCCCAGCGGCAACCTGCCGGCGGAAACCCTGCGGCGCGAAATCCGTACCGCGCTGGATTTTCTCGCCGGCCACCCGCGGCAGCTCCAAGCGCTGGCCGAGCAGCGCGCCAAGGCCCTGCTGGAAGATCACCAGCGCGTGCGCGAAGCCGCCCGCGATATCGGCCAATACAGCGTCCAGGCCTGCCTGCCGGTGGATGTGATGGGCGTTTATGTATTGTTACCGGACGCGCTGTGAATGGCGAGTGGTGGTCGAATGCGCTATAAATGTGACCATTCTAGTCATGCACGGGAGGCTATCATGCATACCTGGCCGCTCAATGAAGCCAAAGCCAAAATGTCGGCGCTGCTCCGGGAAGCCCAGCACAGCCCGCAGGAAATCACCTCGCACGGCAAATCCGTTGCCGTCGTGCTCTCGCGCGAGCAATTCGACCAACTGGCCCAACGACAAAAATCCCTCGTCGAGTTCATGCGTCAATCCCCCCTTTGGGGCGATGAAGATCTTGCTCTGGAGCGGGACCGCAGTCTCACGCGAGAGGTCTCGTTTTGAGCTATTTGATCGATACCAATGTGCTCTCCGAACTGCGGCGCAAGAATCCCAACCCGCGACTGGTCGACTGGCTGGCCGCCAAACCCGCCAGCCAGTTATACCTCAGCGTGTTGACACTGGGCGAAATACGCAAGGGCATCGAGGCATGTCCCGATGCCTTCCGTCGTCAAATTCTGCTCGACTGGCTGGAAACCGAGCTTCCCGCATTTTTCTTCGGCCGCGTTTTACCCATCGACGCGGCGATTGCCGATCGCTGGGGGCGCGTGCTCGCCCGGGCAGGGCGGCCCTTGCCGGCCATCGACAGCCTGATCGCCGCGACGGCACTTGAACATGACCTGACGCTGGTCACACGTAACATCCGCGATTTTGAACAGATCCCCGTCGAACTGTTCAATCCCTGGGACAGTCCCTGATCTTTACCCACCGCACTCCAACATGAAGCGCATCCGCAAGACCGCCGGCGCCCTCAGCCTGCCCACGCTCACCCTCGAAGGCGGCCTGTTCCTCCCCGACCAGTTGGAAAAAGCCGCGCTCGGCGTCGCCCAGCACCAGACCGAGGCCGATTACGCCATCCCGAAAGGGCTCAAGCTCAAGGATGAATACGGCCGCGCCTTTCAGATCGCCTGTGCCGAGTGGAAGCACTTCGCCGTCCAGATGGAGCGAGCCGATCTGGACACGGCCGCCATCACCCAGAACTTTGTGCGCGAACTGCTGCGCGATGCCTTCGGCTACGCCCAGATCCAGCCCGTATCCGGTATCGCCGTGGCAGATCGCCGCTACCCGGTGTCGCTGCTCGCGGGCCAGGTGCCCGTCGTCGTCGTCCCGCACCCGTTGGGGCTGGATGAGGCCGACCCGCGCTTCGCCATCGCCGGCAGCGGCAGCCGCAAGAAATCCGCCTTCCAGGCCCTGCAGGAGTTGCTCAACGCCAGCGCCGAACACTGCTGGGGCATGGTCTGCAACGGCAAGCAACTGCGCCTGTTGCGCGACGCCGCCACGCTCACCCGCCCCAGCTTTCTGGAAGTGGACCTGCAAGACCTGCTCGGCGGCCAGCGCTTCGCAGAATTCGCGAATGTCTGGCGTCTGCTGCATGTCAGCCGGGCACCGCTCCCCTCCCCAACCGCGAGAGGGGCAGGGGGCGAGGGCGCCTGCATTTGGGAACAATGGCGTGTCGCCGGGCAGGAAGAAGGCGCCCGCGTGCGCAAAGGCCTGAGCCCGGCTGTCACCGAAGCCCTGCGTACCTTGGGCGAAGGCTTTTTGCAGCATCCCGGCAATGAGGCGCTGCGCGCCGCTCTCCACACCGGCGAACTCAGCAAGGACGCCTATTTCCAGCAACTCTTGCGTCTCGTCTACCGGCTGATCTTTTTGTTCAGCGTGGAAGAACGGGGCTTGCTGCATGGCAACGACGACAGCCAGGAGGCTCTTGCCGCTCGCCGCGCCTATGCCGAAGGTTATGCGCTGGCCCGGTTGCGCGATCTCTGCCTCAAGCGACGCGCCCGCAATCGCTTCGACGACCACTGGCAGGCCGTGCGCATCGTCTTTCGCGGCTTGGCGGATGGCGAACGGCGATTGGCGCTGCCGGCCTTGGGCGGGCTGTTCGCCGTGAGTCAATGCCCCCATCTCGATGCCGCCGGTCTCGACAATGACCACCTGCTGACCGCCCTGAAACACCTGCGCTGGGCGAGTCACAACGGCGCCCCGGCGCCGGTGGACTACCGCAACATGGGGCCGGAGGAACTGGGCAGCGTCTATGAAAGCCTGCTGGAGTTTGATCCGAGACCAGATGCACTTCAAAAGACGTTTGAACTCATAAATACCGCTGGCAACGATCGAAAGAACACGGGCAGTTACTACACGCCGGACTCACTGGTGCAGGAATTGATCCAATCCGCCCTTGATCCAGTGATCGAACAACGCCTGGCTTCCAATCCTGCCCATCCCAGCGGGGCACTGCTGAGTATCCGCGTGATCGACCCTGCCTGCGGCAGCGGTCACTTTTTGCTCGCCGCCGCCCGCCGCTTGGCGGAAAAGCTTGCCCAGTTACAAAGTCCGGAGGGTGCAGTTACACCTCAGGACTACCGTCATGCCTTGCGCGAAGTCGTGGCGCGCTGCATCTTCGGGGTGGACCGCAACCCGATGGCGCTGGAACTGGCCCGCACCGCCCTGTGGCTGGAAGGCTATGAGGAAGGCCGGCCGCTGTCCTTCCTCGACCACCATTTGCAATGCGGCGATGCGCTGCTGGGCCTGACCGATCTGAAGGCGCTGGAACAGGGCATCGCCAAGGACGCCTACAAGCCGCTTTCGGGCGATGACAAGGACGTGTGCAAGCGGCTGGCCAAGGCCAACGCCGCCGGTATCAAGCAACTGGAACGCGACCTCAAAGGCAAGCAAACCCGGCTGCGCTTCGACGACGCGGATAGCCTGGCCGCCTTGCAAATCCTCGAAGCCCTGCCCGAGAACAGCACGCAGGACATCGCCGCCAAGGAAACCGCCTACCGCGATTTCTTGCAGCAGGCGAAGGAGAGCCGTCTCGCCCACGCCGCCGACCTCCTGCTGGGCGCCTACCTGCTTCCCAAAACCGCCGAAACGGAAGCGCACATTCCCACCAGCGCCACGCTGTATCTGGCCCTTCTGACCGATAATCTAGACGCCGGTTACCAGCAGCAATTGGCCGCGGCGCAGGCCGCCTGCCGCGAAGCCCACGTGTTGCACTGGCCGCTGGCCTTTCCGCAGGTGTTCGCCGCCGGCGGCTTTGACTGTGTGTTGGGCAATCCGCCGTGGGAACGCATCAAGCTGCAAGAGGAGGAATTCTTCGCCACCCGCCACCGCGACGTGGCCGAGGCCAAGAACAAGGCCGAGCGCGCCCAGCGCATCCAATGGCTCTCGGAGGGCATGCTGGCCCGCCATCTCTATCCGCGGATGGATCATCCGCCGCACGAGTGCGAAGCGGAAAAGCGCCTGTACGCCGAATTTATCGGCGCCCGCCGCACCGCCGAAGCCGCCAGCCTGTTCGCCCACGTCAAAGGCGACGACGGCGGCCGCTATCCGTTGACCGGCGTGGGGGATGTGAACACCTACGCGCTGTTTGCCGAAACCATCGGCCGGATCACCGCACCGCAAGGCCGCGCCGGTTTCATCGTGCCCACCGGTATTGCCACCGACGACAGCACCAAGGCTTATTTTGCCAATATCACCCAAGCTGGACGCTTGGTGAGCCTGTACGACATTGAAAATCGTGAAGCGGTGTTCGAAGACGTGCATCGCAGTTACAAATTTTGCCTCCTTACGCTAGGGGCTGCCGAGCAGGCGGAGTTCGTCTGTTTTGCCACCCGAGTCGAGCAACTCAGCGATCCGCGCCGCCGTTTCCGCCTGACCCCGGACGAATTCCGCCTCATCAACCCCAATACGCTGACCTGCCCAGTCTTTCGTTCCGAACGCGACGCCGAACTCACCAAGAAGCTCTACCGCGCCACACCGGTGCTGATCGAGGAGGGCAAGCCGAATGGCAATCCGTGGGGGATTTCATTTATGGCGATGATGCACATGTCCAACGACAGCCACCTGTTTGTCGATGCGAGCCAGGTGAATGGTGAGTGGCGAACAGCGAATGGAGAGTTGGCGGATGCCTTTAACCATTCGCCACTGACTACTCGCCATTCGCCATACTTGCCGCTGTACGAGGCCAAGATGATCCACCAGTTCGATCACCGCTGGGCTACATATGGGGTGAATGGCGATTGGCGAATAGCGAATGGTGAAAGGGAAAACCACTCGCCACTCACCACTCGCCACTCACCGTCTTCCCATTCGCCCGAGAGCCGCGATGTCACCCTCGCGGAAAAGGCCGACCCGCATTTCACCGTCACCCCGCGTTACTGGGTCAGCGAGGCGGAAGTCCAGCAACGCCTGAAGGACAAAGGCTGGTCGCGCGGCTGGCTGATGGGCTGGCGGGACATCTGCCGGGCGACGGACGAACGCACGGTGATTGCGTCGGTGGTGCCGAGGGTAGCCACGGGGGATACGCTCCTGCTTATGTTTCCCGACCCGAAATTCGGCCCGAAGGTCGCGTGCTTGCTGGCCGATCAATGCTCGCTGGTTCACGATTACGTTGCGCGCCAAAAGGTTGGAGGCACACACTTGAAATATCACGTAAAAAAACAACTGCCCAATCTGTCCCCCGACCGCTACACCGAAACCGACCTCGCCTTCATCGTCCCCCGCGTCCTCGAACTGACCTACACCGCCCACGATCTCCAAGCCTGGGCGGCCGATCTCGGTTACGAAGGCGAGCCGTTCCCCTTCGACCCCGAGCGCCGCGCCCAACTGCGCGCCGAGTTGGACGCCTATTACGCCCGCCTCTACGGACTGACCCGCGACGAACTGCGCTACATCCTCGACCCCGCCGACGTGATGGGCGAGGATTACCCCTCCGAAACCTTCCGCGTGCTCAAGAACAACGAGATGCGCCAATTCGGCGAATACCGCACCCGGCGCCTGGTGCTGGCGGCGTGGGATCGATTGGAGAAGGGCGAATTGTCATGAAGGCTTTGTCACCTCCTTCGGATAGCCGTGGCGAAACCTATAGACATACTTACCATCATGGTAAATACTAGGAAAAACCTGAGCGCTTATGCCGGTACGCCGCCGTCGGACGATCAGGCCGACCGCCGCATCCCCGACGGCCCGCTGTACACAAGGGAGGAAGTGCTGGCCATACTGGCTACAGGCGAGGCGGCAATTAATCTTTGGACGCAAAAGTGCATGCGTGATGTCCAAAAATACGATATGGAACCCGCCGATGTCGTCGATCTGGTGAAAATCGCTTTGAATGGTGGAAAGTTCAAAGGGAGCCAGTGGTGTACCAATAAACCGGGCGGCGCTTGGGCGGCTTGTGACAGTTACCAACTGTTCTTTCGGCAATGGATAGAAACAGCCAGCAAGCACATGGGTGTTGAATATTATGTGAAATTTGCGATTGGGCGTTCCGGCAACATGATGTTGATCATCTCTTGCCACCCGCCCGAGGAGAGGTAGCCATTATGAACCCTCAGACCCAACTTTGCCCGCTATGCGAAGAAGGACAACTGCATGAGCGCATGGACTTCAGCGAGGTTGAATACAAAGGACAACACGCATCGTTGCCTCTGTACTTTGCCGAGTGTGATGCTTGCGGATCGGAGCAGGGTAGCGCCGAGCACATCCGCCGTAACAAACGCGCCATGATTGCCTTCAAAAAGCAGGTGGACGGTCTGCTGCCTGGTGCAGAGGTGCGTGCGATCCGGGAGCGCTTGGGTATTACCCAGGCGCAGGCCTCGCAGATTTTCGGCGGCGGGCCGGTGGCGTTTTCCAAATACGAAGGCGACGATGTGATGCAATCCGAAGCCATGGACAAGTTGCTGCGGCTGGCGTCTGAGGTGCCCGAGGCATTCGCCAAGCTGGCGCGTGATGCGGGCGTGGAGATACCTGCGGTCGCCGCGCGTTCGGCCGACTGGCAAGCCGTGGATTGGCAGCCGGATCAGTCCAGCTTGGCTACGCCGCGAAAAACGCCCCGCCTGCGAGTGGTTCACAGCTCGAAACCCGAACCCTCCGCGCACTACGAAAACGCCGCATGATCAGCGCCGACCTCCAAAAAGCCATCGATGGCCTGAAGATTCAGGACGTCTACCTGCGCGGCGCCTTTGCCCATTGCAGCGACGATTTCGATCCAAAGTACGCTCCCGAGCTTGCGACATCGACCGTGCAGCAGATGCATGCGGTCAAGCAATCCACCCTGGTCGAGGTGGAGGGAGAGGGGCAGTTGCTGCGGGTGTTCGTGGTCCTGGGTACGCGCTGGGTCGAACCGTCGTCAGATCATGAGGAGCCCGAAGTGCTCGCCGTCATCGAAGCTGAGTTTGTAGCCGAGTATCGCTTGCAATCTGAACTCGCCCAGAATTGCATCGATGAGTTTGCGCTGAAAAATGCCAGCTATCATGTCTGGCCCTATTGGCGCGAATACCTCGCCTCGCAATGCGAGCGCATGCGCCTGCCGCGATTGGTACTGCCTGCGGTTCAACTGCCCCATCACCGCCATGATGATCCCGCGGCAGAGTAAGCCGCCTTGATGTATTGACCGTGAACCCGCTGCAACGCGCCCTAATCGAAAAAGTCGGCGTCGACAACGGCTTCGAACACACCCTGGTAGCCGACGAGCATGACGTCACGCTTGCCTCGGCGCGGCATCCCACCCGTTCCACCATCTCTGTGCTGGACGCCGGCTTCGGAGTCCGTTTCACGTCCGGTTCCGCCGCGTTGTTACCGGAGTTATCGCGTGGCTTCCCCCAAGCTATCCGGGATCAGGCCGGCTTCGTGGTGGGCAATGAGGCTGCGCTCGCCGCGCTGTTGCGCCGAGCGGCAAGTTTGTCACGCGTATTGCCCACTCAGGCCGCAACCAGCTATCGGAAGGCGCTGGATGAGGAGTTGTCGGCTTTGCCCCCGGGATTGGCCGGGACGGAAATCGAACGCATGGTTCGCCAACGAGTGGGCCAACAGAAATTCCGCGAAGCCATGCTGGAATATTGGGGAGGGGCCTGCGCGGTAACCGGAGTAGCTGTGCCAGAAGTTCTGCGCGCCAGCCACGCCAAACCTTGGGCGGAATGCGAGTCCGATGCCGAGCGTCTGGATGTGTTCAACGGCTTTCTGCTGACCGCCAACCTCGATGCCTTGTTTGACCGTTTCCTGATCAGTTTCGATGAAGGAGGTCGGTTAGTGTCATCTCCTTCTCTTGCAGAGACCGATTTAAAGCGACTCGGAATTGTGCCAGGCTTGGAACTGCGCTGGGTAGCTCCCGAGCATCAAAGCTATCTAAGCTTTCACCGCGCCCGATTCTTGCTTTCTGTCAACCAAATAGCTGATTGCCAAGCGCTCGCTTCTGCGACGCAATAATGCAGGGCGGGGTTGAGGTGAGTTATGCTCGAAAGTTGACGGGGCGGCAAAAAGTCCTTGGCCACCGCTCCGAGCAACGTGGTCAAGATCATGTTTCCGGGCTTGTTCGGAGAAATTTGAGGGTTCGAAGAATTCAGAAGCGTTGAATTCATGAGTCACGGATAGAGATCGGATAGTTAAATGGTTTTAGGTCGCACAAATCTGATCTGAAGAGTATTTTTGCGAGAGGCTCTATGCCTGCTAACGGCATGGTAGCCCTTGGAGTTTTCACCATGAAGCTTCCGATCTTTGGATGGCTTACGCACCGGTCGTCAACTGCTCCGGCTGCGCTGCCGCCTGAACCAACTGATTGCCGGCCAGCCGGCGCTTTGCCGGTTTTGTCTCCCCACGAGCTGCTGTTCAGTCGCCGGCAGCATGTCAACCTTATCGAGGAGTTGGCGGGAGCAACTCGGCATCATTTTCAAGCCTATTACGTCGCGGCCATCAACCGATTTGCCGAATTCGTACAGCAGCTTCCCGCCTCGGAAGCTCACCACCATGCCTATGCCGGCGGCATGCTCGATCATGGATTGGAGGTCGCTGTGATCGCGCTGAAACTGCGGCAAGCCTACCTGTTGCCGCCCGGCGCTGTGCCGGAGGAGATAAACCACAAGCGCGATTTGTGGACCTATGCCGTTTTTACGGCGGCCTTGCTGCACGACCTGGCGAAACCGGCCGTCGACCAGGTCGTTACGGTATTCGACGAACGCGGCAAAGACTCCTGGCCGTGGGACCCCTGGATAGGCAATCTGACGGATGATTCCCGTGGTCGGTGGTATCTCACGGAATTCGTACCGAAGCGGCGGTACCGATTACATGAAAAAGCTTCGCTGCTATTGGTGAATCGAATTATCCCCGCTGACGGCTTGGCTTGGCTCGCCGGCGACCGCGAGGCGTTTTCGGCGTGGCTTTCCTGCATCGGCGGAGACATGGCGGGGGCCGGAGCGATCGGCGAGATCGTCAATAAGGCCGATTCCGAATCGGTGGCGCGGAATCTGGGAGCGGAGCCGGGACAGCGCGCAGCGTCCGGTTCCGTCGTTCCGTTGCATGAGAAGCTGATCGCCGCCTTGCGGTTTCTGATCGACGAAAAGGAACTGCCGCTTAACCGAAACGGCGCGGCCGGATGGCGAGTCGGCGACGATCTCTGGATGGTCAGCAAGCGCACCGTCGACGCCATACGCTTGCATCTCGTGCAATCCGGACACACCGGCATTCCGACCCAGAACGACCGTATCTTCGATGTGTTGCAGGAACACAGTGTTCTGGTGACCTGCAACGATCGCGCGATCTGGCGTGCCGTGGTCAACGGCGATGGTTGGGCGCATGAGCTGACGTTGATTCGAATTCCGGTTTCCCGGCTTTGGCCGAACAGGGATCGCTGGCCCGACGAATTCCAGGGTACCGTCACGCCGGTTTCCCCGCCTCGGTGCGAGGCGCCGGTGCAGGTGGATAAAACGCCGGAAGGCACGGTTTCGGACGAGCCTCGATCCACTCCAGCACTGGCGATCCCGGAATCCGTGACTACCCAGATGAATGCCAGCCCCAACCCACCCGGCTATTCAGCCGAGCATCAGAACTACGAGCTAAAGTCGCCTTTGCCTTCTGCTTCTCGCGATGATCTCGGGGAAGCCTTCCTATGCTGGCTGATCGCGGGAATTGCCAGCAAAAGGCTGGATTACAACAATCCTGGCACCCGGATTCATGTCGTACCGGAAGGCGTGTTACTGGTCAGCCCCGGTTTATTTCAGGATTTCGCCAAAGAGCCCGATGCATCCGATGGCTCCTGGGACAAAGTGCAGAAGCGTTTCCTGAAGCTGGGCTTGCACGAACGGACCGCGAACGGCATGAACGTCCACCGCTATATCGTGACCGGACAGAACCGTTCGACGGCGATCAACGGGATTCTGGTGAGGGACGTGGGACGAATCTTCAGGACCGCCAATCCCCAGCCGAACCCGCATTTACGGCGAGCGTTTTAATGAATCTACTGTTTGGATTGAATGATCCGCGGTCGATTTGCGCTGATCAGTTCGCCGGACATCCTCGCCGAGTTTTTCCGCCTGGAGGAACGTCATATCACCGATCTTCTCCGGCTCTTCCTCCTGCACGCGGGGGCGGAACAGGAAGTACACGTTGCCCTCGTCGAGTACGGTCGACTTGCACCCCTGTCATAAGCCTCTCCGGAGTTTGATATATCGCAACTCATTGGGCCGGATGATAGGGCCGGTGTTGCTAGCAGGTCCGCAAACGAAATCGTACCGCTTCAAGCCGGTCTAATATTGTAGCGACCGAATTCGGCCTATCTCGAACGCAACGATGATGCCTACTCTGGTTCTGGTGGCGCTCACCGTGCTCTTCTTGGCCGGCTGCGATTCCCTTCCGCGCGACAGTGCCGGGGCGTTAAACCGCGTGCGAGGCGGCGAGTTGCGTGTCGGCGTGGCGGACAATCCACCCTGGGTACGCTTCGAGGGCGGCCGCGTCACGGGACTCGAGCCCGAGCTGATCGATGCTTGGGCGAAAGGCCTCGGTGCAGCCGTGACTTGGCGGAGCGGCGCAGAAGCGGAACTCATTGAAGCGCTGCATCGCCGAGAGATCGATGTACTGGCGGCGGGGCTCGACAGCAAGACGCCTTACAAATCCAAGCTCGGTCTTACGCAGCCTTACATTGAGGTCGAGGATCGATACGGAACCGAGAAAAAACACGTGCTCGCCGTGACGCCGGGCGAGAGCGCGCTGCTTTTTTCGCTGGACCGATTCCTTGCCGCTCAGGACAAAGCCATGTTGCGACGCCGTGCTCAGCAGGCGCAGCAGGAGATCGCGCAGCCATGAGGCCCCTCGATGCTTTTGACCTGCCGCCCGAAAAAGAACGCGACCTAAAAAAGGCGCGGCGGTTGGAAACGTGGACATTGATCTATATCGCCTCGTCCACGACCTTTCTCGGTCTCACCATGGGCACCTCGCAAGCCATGCGGACGAGCTTCTTTGAAGACGCGTTTTCATCGGTGCCGGCGATCGCCTTTCTCGTCTGCACGCGCATCGCGCGCCGCAGAGCGAACGAGGATTTCCCTTACGGTTACCATGGCGTCGTCTCGATCGGCTATCTCACCGCCTCGCTCTCGCTGGTCGGTCTGGGCGGGTTTTTGCTGGTTGAAGCCGTGACCAAGCTGATCGCTGTCGAACGCACGACGATCGGCGGGATGACGCTTTTCGGCCATACGCTCTGGGCCGGCTGGCCGATGCTCGCGGCAATCGTTTACACGGCGATACCGAGCGTGTTTTTCGGTCGCGCGAAACTCAAGCTAGCACCCCAAATCCATGACAAAATCCTTTACGCCGACGCGAAGATGATGAAGGCCGACTGGATGGCGGAGACGGCGACGGCCGTCGGCGTACTCGGTGTCGGCCTCGGTCTGTGGTGGCTCGATCCGGTGGCAGCCGCGCTGGTTTCCGCCGATATTCTCAAGGACGGCGTGGCCAACGTGTACGTGGCCGTGCACGACCTCATGGAGCGCCGTCCGATGAAGACCGATCGCTCGGGTCCGGAGCCGCTCCCCGATGAGTTGCGCGCACGCATCGAGAGGCTCGACTGGGTCGCCGGCGCGACGGTCAGGCTACGCGAGGTCGGGCATGTATTCTTCGGCGAAGTGTTCGTGACGCCGCGCGGTTCGCCCGAGGACTTGCCCGCGAAGATTCGTCACGCTGTGGCGGATGCGAAGTCGATCAACTGGCGGCTCCACGACGTGACAATCACGGTGCTCGACCGGCAGCCGGAGTGAGCCTGACGCTTGCGGGAGGAGGAGATCGCATGTCGAGGGCAGCGCCACTTTCGGAATTTCGGCGTCCTCGCGCAATTTTCGCTCATCCTAGAGGTCTAGGATGCGGCCCGCCAGATATGTAGGTCGGCAATCCCTTGCCGACAAAGCCCTTCGCCGAGCCGATACGTCGGCAAGGGATTGCCGACCTACGTTCTCCCCTCTTGGCACGAATCCGTACACCGGGATGGAAAACGCTCTAGGTGCGGCCAGCCAGCTTTTGTCTGTCTGCTGTTGTTTTTCCGAGATGATCAGATCAAATCAAGTCATGCTCGACGGCATACCGGATCAGGTCGGCGTTATTTTTGACGCTGAGTTTCCGCATCAGGCGCGTTTTGTGGGTGCTGACGGTTTTTTCGCTGAGGGATAACGCGTCGGCGATGTCCTGAACTCGCTTGCCCGAAGCGAAAAGACGGAGAATCTGCCGCTCTCGCTGCGAAAGTGCCGCGTGGGGAAATTGGTCCGGCACCATAGTGAAAACGATTTTTTCCGCCAGCGAAGACTCTATGAAGCGTTGACCGCTCGCTACTCTTCTTATGCCGGCAACCAAGATGCCCGGTTCGCAGTCCTTGGTGATGTAACCCGCGGCGCCGGCTTTGATCGCTTCTGCGGCGATCTGTTCCGAGGTATGCATGGTGAGGATCAGTATGGGAAGCGATGGTCTGATCTGCTGGACGCGTCTAATCAAGTCGACGCCTTGAGTGCCCGGCATGGACAAGTCCAAAACCAGAACGTCGATATCGGTACAGCGGCACTTGTCCAAGACTTCGGACGCATCCGCGGCTTCATCCACGACCGAGAAATTGACGGTTGAAGACAAAATATGAGTTATTCCATGGCGAATGATAGGGTGGTCGTCGGCTACCAGGATCTTGATCATCAATCATTCCGATTTTCAAAAAGGAGAACTTCTAGGAGGAAGCCGAATCGCAAGCCGGGTGCCTTTCCCGGGTGTACTATGGATGTCGAACTTGCCGCCCAATGCCGACACCCGTTCCCGTATTCCCAAAAGGCCAAAGGACTTGGGTTTGTGCTCGGCCGTCACATCGAAGCCGCAGCCGTCATCCTGTACTTCGACGCGAATATGATCATTCCGGGAAACCAGGAGTACGGAAGCGTGGCGGGCATTGGCATGCTTTGCCACATTGTTCAGCGATTCCTGGGCGATACGGAATATCGCGATAGCCAGTTGTTCATCAAGGACGATATCGCTCATTGTGGTTAAGACACATGGGATACCGGTGCGGGTCTCAAACTCTTTGACCAGCCATTCCAACGCGGCTGCAATGCCGAAGTCGAGTGCGCTGGGGCGCAAATCGGTCGATATGTTGCGTACGACCTGAACCGCTCTATTTACCAGGACGCCCAAGGCCTGGATCTTTTTTGCCAATTCGGAGTGGTTTTGAAGAAAGTTCATTCGTATGAAGGAAATATCCATCTTCATGGCCGTCAGGATCTGGCCCAGTTCGTCATGGATTTCCCGAGCGATCCGTTTTTTCTCTTCTTCCCTCAAATTTTCCCTGTGAGCGGCCAGGCGTTGCAAAAGTCGCCGGGAGTCGCGGATTTCTTGCTCCCGTTCCCGCAGCATGAATTCTGTTTTCTTGAGGACCGTGATGTCTCGGCAGTTCAACAGCACGCTGTGCACTGTGCCATCTGGCGAGAGCTCAGGTACATGGCGGGACTGAAAGTGCTGTTCGCCGTCAGGGGATGGCAGGACGAACTCGGCGATTTGTTCCTTACCGCTGGCGAAAACGTTTTTTAGCGGCGACTGTAGGCATCTCACCAGATCGTCAGGTAATTCGAGGTCTTGATACGTCTTGCCCGGAAAGCTCGACGCCGGTCGGCCCAGAACGCGTTCTATGGCCGGGTTGACATAAATAAAGCGCAGAGCTCGATCGAAGCGAGCGATGATATCCGGCGAATTTTCCACGAGTGCCCGGAATTCTCGCTCGCGCCTATCCAATTCGCTTTTTAGGTACGCGCTCTCGGTAATGTCCCGTGCAATGATCAGGAAATGCCGCTCGTCCTTCGATTCGAGTTCGTCGATGGCCATTTCAACCGGAAAGAAGGTGCCGTCCTTACGCTTGCCTTGCCAAGAGCGGAATCCGGAGCCGTGAACTTTGCGCATCTCGGAATTCCGATGATTTTGGATAGGAGCGTAGTGTTTTTCGGCCTGTGTTTCCGACATCAGTTGATCGGTGCTGAGCGGCAGCACTTCGTTTAATCCGTAACCGAACATCCGGGTTGCCGCCGGATTGAGGATCTCGATTCGTCCGTACCGGTCGGTGACGATCACTCCTGATGGCACACGGTCCAGAATTTCGTGTAAATAGAGCTCGGCTCGCAGCAAGCGTTTCGACAGTAGCCGCATCCGATGTCCGAATAGAGCGAAGAGCCCTAAAGTGGCTATGACGAGAGTGAGATTCACTTGAGGATTGACTGGAGAAAGCGAGTTTCAGGCATGTTCGGAGTTATAGCTCGCGTTTGCTTGCTTGCTTGCTTGCGATAGGCGATGGAGAAACGTTTGTGGACGTTGATGGATTGCCATACGGTCGAATATCGGCCGTCAGGCCGACGCGGTCAGCGGCGACAGCGATTTCGGAACCGTAAACTCGAGCGTTTTGCCGGTCCGCAGCATCGCTTCGACTTCATCGGCGGGCGTCGGTTTACTGAAGTAATACCCCTGTATTTCGTCGCAATGGCGGGTCTTCAGGAACTCGGCTTGTTCCGGCGTTTCGACACCTTCTCCGATCACCCCGAGATTGAGGCTATGGGCCAGAACGATGATGGCTTCGACGATGCGTGCATCATCGGGATCCTTGGCTAGATCGCGTATGAAAGACCGGTCTATCTTGAGATAGTCCAGCGGAAACTGTTTCAGATAGCTCAAGGAGGAGTAGCCCGTTCCGAAGTCGTCGACCGCCAACGAGATACCGAGTTGCTTCAACCGGCCCAGCACATCGGCCGCTATGGACCGGTCGCGCATCAGCATGCTTTCAGTGATTTCCAGTTCTAGGGTCTGCGGCGGAAGACCCGTTTGTTCGACGACGGCGGTAACGACCTCGACCAGATCCGGCTGTGCGAATTGGCGTGCCGATAGATTGACGGCCATTCGGTTGAAGGCTAGCCCTTTATCGCGCCATACTTTTGCTTGCGCGCAGGCAGTGCGGAAAACCCATTCGCCGATCTGAGCGATCAGACCGGTTTCCTCCGCGATCGGGATGAATTTGGCCGGTGCAATGAAGCCTTTTTGGGGATGCTGCCAACGTATCAGCGCTTCGACACCGCAGATTCGACCGGTGACAAGACTGACTCTGGGCTGATAATGCAAGGTGAATTCGCTTCGGTCCAAAGCCGTGCGCAGATCGTTGACGATGTCCAGTCTTTCCCGAAGACAAGCGCCCATTTCGGCAGTGTAGAACCGGAACTTGCTCCGTCCTTCGTCCTTAGCCTTATACATGGACATGTCGGCATTGCGCAACAGTCCGTGAACATCGTCGCCGTCGCCGGGATAAACGGTAATACCGATGCTGGCGCTGATAAGAATATGGTGGTGCTCGATCCTGCAGGGCCGCGCAATGGCGTCCAGCAGTAATTGCGCCTTTTGCGCCGCGGACGAGGAATCGGTGATGTGGGGCAGGAGTACCGCGAATTCGTCGCCGCCCAGCCGCGCTACGGTATCTTCCTCGCGCAGGGCTTCTCTAAGGCGGCACCCGATCAGCTTTACCAACTCGTCGCCGAAATCGTGTCCCAAGGTATCGTTCACATCCTTGAAATTGTCCAGATCGACCAAAAGCACTGCGACCAAGCTGCCATTGCGGAATGCTCTCAGCATCGCCTGCTCCAGCCGCTCGCGAAACAGGAAACGATTGGGCAATGCGGTTAGAGGATCGTGGGTGGCCTGAAATTTCAGCATCGTCTCGTACTGTTTCTGATCGGCGATGTCGCGAGCCACCGTCGACCAGTAAGCGACCCGCCCGTCGTTCCCCTTGTGGGCTATGATGACCTGGGAGAGCGGGATTTTGTTGCCGAACCGGTTGACCAGTTCCGTTTCGCCCCGCCAGACGCCGCTCTTCTCCGCCTCCGCAAGTCCTCCCCTCAGTAACGTATTGAATACTTGAGGCGGGTGAAACTGTTCGATATGCAGGGCGGAGATGTCTTCCTCCCGGCCGAGTCCCAGCATCGCGCGTCCGGCCTGATTGATGTAGATCGGTTTGTAGTCGGCGTTGACGATACCGATAAGATCCGAGGTCCCTTCCAGAATGGCCACGAGTCGGTCTCGCTCCTCCTCGCGTTGTTTTCGTTCGGTGATGTCGCGTACGGCGACGATGGTCATCAATCCTTGTTCGGTATGCAATGGACCGAGCGTTACTTCGGCGGGAAAATCGGATGCGTCGTTGCGGCGTCCCCATACTTCCCGTCCTACCGATAAGGTTTGCTTTTCCTCGCGATGCGTGCGCCATCGCGCTGAGTGCTTTGCCCGGCAAATCTCAGGAATCAATGTTTCTATCGACCGGCCGATGAGTTCCGCTCGCGGACAGGCGAAAATGGCCTCCGCTTTGGCGTTGGCCATGACGATGCGACATGCGCTGTCGGCCAGCAAAATCCCGTCCGGCTCGAATTCCAGCAGATCCTGAAAACGTGCCTCGCTTTTCCGAAGCGCCTCGCGGGAGGCTTGGAGCCGCAGATAAGGTTCGTGCACGCCTTCGACGAAGATTCCCCGGTAAACGAGAAAATAGGCGATCGCTTTGTAAACATGACCGATAAAATTGCACAGATCGTCGACCGCCCGATACCGCGAGAAACACAACTCGCTCAAGGCCGTAACCGCCGAGGCGCCCATCAAATACGCCAGAACCCGGGGCTGCGGTCGGCGCAAGCGATAGAGCAGAACGAGAGTGACAGTGAAATAGATGAGCGTCAGTGCATATTCCGCCTTCATTTTGAAAGGCGTTAAGCCTTGTCCTGACAGAAACGTCCGCGGCCAAAAATCTTCCCGGAAAAGGCCAAGCCAAACGATGAGCGAAGCGAACGCCAGGCATCCGGCCAGTATGGCGCATCGAAATGAAAGCCGCTTCATCGGGCGCCAAGGCAGCAAGCCGGCGGCCAGGAACGTAACGGCAGCCAAGTAGCGTGCGGCCAGCCAGAAATTGATGGCTTTTTCCGGGCTGCTCGGCGTAATGAAATTCGGCATTCCCGGAAACGACAGTACGTGCATCAGGTCGAGCAAACCGACGGTCAGAAAGCCGCAGGCGAGGATCGGCAAAGTCAACGGACGATTCTCCTCGTATGCGTTCCAGCCGATGCCGAATACCATTGCGGCGATCACGATGGCGGGAATCTCCACAAGCGTGTGGAGAGCGGAATAATCGGCGAAACGGACGCCCTGTTCCTGTACGCACAGCCAGAGTCCGAAGGAAAACAGGCCGAGAGGAAGGAGCAGCAACGTAATCTGCCTTACCGTCTTCTCCGTATCGGTACCGAATACGAATACCGAGTGCCCGGACCGATCAAAGTCTATGTCTGTCATAACTTCCGTTTCCGAGGATGATGCTAATCACGATGTAGGGTTCTAAAGACCAATCGTTCAGAAAACACCGCGGTGATGGCGATGTTCGTGTATGGAGCGAGTAACTTACCGGCTCGCACCATAATCCAGGATCGCTGACGGGATATCCGAAAGCGCGATGCTGCGTTCCGCCGCTCCGAGTCTCACGGCCTCTTTCGGCATGCCGTACACGACACAGGTTTCTTCGTCCTGAGCCAAGGTTCGGCTCCCGGCCTCGCGCATCTCCTTCAGGCCGCGGGCGCCGTCGTCGCCCATGCCGGTCATGATTACCCCGAAAGCATTTTTTCCGGCGGTATTGGCCACGGAGCGGAACAACACGTCCACCGACGGGCGGTGCCGATTGACCAGCGGGCCGTCAATCACGTCCACGTAATAAAGAGCGCCACTACGTTTGAGCAGCATATGGCGGCCGCCGGGCGCTATCAGTACCCGGCCGGGCAAGACCCGGTCGCCGTTGGCGGCTTCTTTGACTTCGACCGCGCTGAGCTTGTCCAGGCGGTTGGCAAAAGCGGTGGTGAATTTTTCCGGCATGTGCTGAACGACGACGATGCCGGGACAGACCCGAGGCAGAGCCGTGAGCACCGCTTCCAGAGCCTGCGTGCCGCCGGTGGAGGCGCCCAGGGCGACCACTTTGTCGGTTGTCTGCGTGAGAGGGCGATGAGAATAGGACAGCACGGCATCGGCTGTATGCTTGGGTTCGACCTTGTGCGGCAGGCCCGCGAGCGTCAGCCGCTTGAGATCGGCCAGGGCCGCGGACTTGACGGCGTGGATCAGTTCTGCGGCGACGCTCTGCAGATGTTGCTTGATTCCCAGCTTGGCTTTGGCGACGACACCCACCGCGCCAGCGGACAAGGCTTGCAAGGAGGTTTCTGCGCCCTTCTCCGTGAGCGAGGAACAAATCACGACCGGGGTCGGGTGCTCCATCATGAGCTTCTTCAAAAAGGTGATTCCGTCCATGCGGGGCATTTCCACATCCAGGACGATGACGTCCGGCCACCGCCGTTTCATTCGCTCCATGGCGAAGAGGGGATCGGAAGCCGCGCCGATGACTTCCAGGACGGGATCCTGGCTCAAGATGTCACTGATGACCTGGCGCACTACGGCTGAGTCGTCCACGAGCATGACGCCTATTTTTTTCATTTAGATTCGTTCTTTCTTCTCGCCGTGGAAAATTCGATGAGCTCCTGGCGATGTTCGAGGCGGGTCTCGCCGCTCCAAAGTTCGAATGCCAGCCTCCTATACCCAACGCCACCCAAGTGTGCCTCGTCGATCCGGGATCCGAGGCGATTTGCCAGGTTTCTTGCGGCTTCCACGTTGCGTGCGCTCACGTTCAGGACGGCAGGTACGGAACGGTTCGAAAACATGTTTCCGCCGCCGAACAATCGAGCACGGTATTCGGACGACGGCGCTCCGGCGCGCAAGATTTCCCGGCGAAAGAGTTCCATAGCCTCGTCGGCATAGCGTCCGTCCGGTTCCGACGCCCGCCCGTGGCCGCGGGCCGGCAACATGTAATGGCACATGCCGCCGAGGCAGAGGCGCGGATGCCATAGAATCACGGCCACGCAGGAACCGAGCAGGGTAACCAGGCGCACTGCTCCTTGCCCGAAGTAGAAGTCGCCCGGACGCAAATGGATTTCCTGAAATCCGGGGGGCGAAACGGCGATGCATCTCATGGTTTGCGGTAAATGGTAGGGGCGACGGGTTTCAGAGTTTCATCGACACCGTTCAGGGTTTCCGCATGGCCGACGATAAAATGGCCGCCGGGTTTCAACGTCTGGATCAGACGGGCCACTATCCGTCGTTTTGCCGCCAGGTCGAAATAGATCATGACATTGCGCAGAAAGATGGCGTCAAACTCGCCGATCTTCGGGAGCGGTCCGTTCAGATTGATCTGAATGAATCGCATGCGGCTCTTCAGCGGGGTGTCGATGAGAAAAGTGCCTTTCTGAGAGCCGACTCCCTTGAGGCAATAGCGGGTCAAATGATCCTTGGGGATGTGTCTGGCCCGCTCCATGGGATAATGGCCGAGCCGGGCTTTTTCGAGGACGCGCCGACTGATGTCGGAGCCCAATACTTCCCAGGGACCGCTACCCAATCGATCGGCCAGCACCATGGCGATGCTGTAAGGCTCTTCGCCGCTGGAACAGGCCGCACTCCAGACCCGGAAGGTTTGAGCCCGGCGGTGGGAGCCGAGGATGTGGTTCTGCAAAAAATCGAAATGCCCCGGTTCGCGAAAGAAATAGGTCTCATTGGTGGTCAGTAGGTCGAGCGCGTGCTGAAGCTCCTCCGCCTCCCGTCGGTCGGTCAAGAGGCGAAAATAGTCCCCGTAACTGGTCAATCCGTGCTGGGCGAGACGCCGGGCCAATCGTCCGCATACTAGGGCTTTTTTCGCCGGCGACAGATGGATGCCGGCGATGTCGTAGAGGAGCTTTTGGTATTGACGGAATTCATGATCGCTGAGGGTCAAAGCGTCCATGGTTCAAGAACGGTCGTTTTTCGGATAGACGATTTTGGTTTTGCGGCTCGCTCCTGCCGCCGGGAAGTTCGATGGCCGATCCGGACCGACCGGGCCGTCTTGCCGCCTATTCCCCGTTTCCATGGTCTCCTTGTCCCATCTCGGCAAGCAGAGCCATCTCGTCCACGGACAGCACCTTGGCGAGATCCAGCAAGATGACGAAGCGGCCGTCGAGTTTGCCCATACCGGCGATGAAATCGGTGCGGATCTTGGCGCCGAAGGCCGGCGCCGGCTCGATTTCGGCCGGCGGAAGCTCAACGACCTCGTTCACGGCATCGACGGTCACCCCGATGTCGTGGCGTTCTTCCTCGTGTTGCACCTCCACGATGACGATACAGCTTCGCCGGGTCACCTCGGCTAGGCCGCGGCCGAAGCGCGCATGGAGATCGATGACCGGCACCACCGCGCCGCGCAGATTGATGACGCCGCGGATAAAGGTCGGCGTCATGGGTACCGGCGTGACATGGCCGTACTCGAGGATTTCCTTGACGTGAAGAATATCTAGGGCGAACAGCTCGCCGCCCAGTTGAAAGGTGAGGTATTGCTGTGCGCTGTCCGATTCGTGGTCGATCTGCGGCGACGACTTTTGGTGCGCAATGATATTCGCCATAGCGGCTCCTCGTTATTCGGATGCTTGTCTCAAAATTTTTCGAATTCGTGCTGGCTCATGGCGTAGGTTTCCAAGAGACGTGGCGCTTGGGCGGGTTTGGGTTGACGGACGGAGGGCTTGGCCGGCGCGTCCCGGTTCTCGCCTTGTGCCAGCCTGAAGAATTCCATGAGCTGTTGCAATTGCTCGGCTTGGCTGCTCATTTCCTCGGCGGTGGCGGCAAGCTCTTCCGAGGACGAGGCGTTCTGCTGCGTGATCTGGTTGAGCTGCATCATCGCCGTGGCGATCTGGTTTACGCCGGCGGATTGTTCGTTGGAAGCCGCGGCGATCTCCTGCACCAGATCGGAGGTCTTGGCGATGGAGGGCACGATATCATCCAAGAGCTTGCCGGCTTTCTCTGCCAGTTTCACGCTGCTGTCGGCCAATTCCCCGATCTCCTGGGCGGCGACTTGGGAGCGTTCGGCCAATTTCCGCACTTCCGCCGCCACCACGGCGAAGCCCTTGCCGTGATCGCCGGCGCGGGCGGCTTCGATAGCGGCGTTCAGGGCTAGGAGATTGGTTTGGTAGGCGATGTCGTCGATGATGCCGATCCTCTGGGCGATCTGGCGCATCGCTTCGACCGTGGACTGAACCGCCTCGCCGCCTTCCTTGGCCTCGGTGGAGGCTTTGCCGGCCATGCCGTCGGTGACCCGAGCGTTCTCGGCGTTCTGGTTAATGGAGGCGGACATCTCTTCGACGGCGGCGCTGGTTTCCTCGACGCTGGCCGCTTGTTCGCTGGAGGCTTGGGACAGGCTCTGGGCGGTTGCCGAGACTTCTTCCGAGGCGCTCGACAACTGGCCCGCCGCGCCGCGCACATCGGTGATGATGGCCGAGAGCTTATCCACCATGAACTTCATGGCGGCAACCACGCTGGTGGTATCGCCGTGCCGGGTCTCGATGGTGGCGGTAAGATCGCCACCCGCCACCCGGCGCGCCACCTCCGCGACATAGCCGGGCTCGCCGCCAAGTTGCTTGGCGAGGTTGTTGACGAGCCACAAGCCGACTAGGGAGCCGATGAGAATGCTCGCGACGATCGTACCGATGGCAAAACTGAAGACGACGCGATAGCTTTCTTGCGCTTTGTCGAACTCCTGTTCGGCGACGGTCAATTGCAGATTGGACAGATCGGCGATCTTATCGGTGACCGGATCGATCACAGCGTAGAGCGGGCCATCGAATTCGCCGAGTTGTCCCACGATATTTCCGGTCTTGGCATCCAGTACCTCGAGCAGACGATCGATCTTTCGGTCGGACTCGCTAAACATCGACTTGACCGCGCTGACCAGTCTGCTCTCCTCTTCGGTCATGCGGGTAGCGGCGTAGGCGTTCCATTCCGTCCGGATGCGTTCGTTGGCACTGCGTATCCGCTGCCGGGCGTCTTCTGCGGTAATCAATCCGGCATTGGCCTTGTTGACCGCATCTATGATGTGGACGGCATAAGCGTCGGAAATTCTCTTCAGCTTTCTGAGAGGCACGACGCGGTCGTTATAGACGGTATGGAGCCCGGCGTTGCTTTGCTTCATGCCGGACAAACCGTTCCAGCCGATCATGATCTGAAAGGCGCAGAGCAGGAAAACCAGTCCGAGTAGCCGGGTTCTGACGGTGAATCGATGGAATGCAGTCATTTTTGTTCTTCCTTTTTGTCGTGTGGGAAGTGATCGTTGTGTGTTTGCGTATTGCCTTCTCGTGCTTCCGAGCTGTCGTTTGCCGTTGGCTAGAGAAGGGTTCGCTTTCAGGCTGCTTTTTGAGCTTCCAGACCGGCGGCATACTGGATCAGCGAGAGCACATCCAGAATCAGCGCCACTTCGCCGGAGCCCAGGATGGTGAAGCCGCTGACGCCGCGCACCTTGCCGAATAGCTTGCCGAGCGGCTTGATCACGGTCTGGAACTCGCCCATTAGCTCGTCTACCAAAAGCCCCGCCTTTTGCCCGCCGAAGTGCGTCACGACGATGTTCTGACGGCGGGAGGTTTGGCCGTGTATCTTGAAGTGTTCGCGCAGGTTGAGGATGGGCAATACCTCACCCCTAAGATTCACATAGCAGCCGTGGCGCTGTTCCCGTTCATCAAGTTCTACGCATTCCGATACCACTTCCAGGGGAATCACATAGGAGCAGCCGGCGACGCTCACCAGGAAGCCGTCGATAATCGCCAGGGTCAAAGGCAGGCGAATGCGTACGGTCGAGCCTTGGCCCTGACGACTGTTGATTTCCACCATGCCGCGGAGCGCTTCGATATTGCGCCGCACGACGTCCATGCCGACGCCGCGTCCGGACAGGTTGCTGATCGTGTCGGCGGTGGAAAAACCGGGCTCGAAGATCAAGTTGTAAATCTCTTGCTCGCTCAGGTTTTGGCCGGCGTTCACCAGTCCCCGCTCTATTGCCTTGCTCAATATTTTGTCGCGATTCAATCCTCCGCCGTCATCGGTCACTTCGATGACGATGCTGCTGGATTCGTGATAGGCGTTGAGCCGAACCGTGCCCTTTGCCGGCTTGCCGGCAGCGACACGCCTATCGGTAGACTCGATTCCGTGGTCGATCGCGTTGCGCACCAGATGAGTGAGGGGATCGCCGATCTTTTCCACCACGGTTTTGTCCAGTTCGGTTTCAGCGCCGCTGATCTGGAGTTCGATGTCTTTGCCGAGTTCTTTGGAAACATCCCGGACAATGCGATTGAAGCGGTTGAAGGTTTCGCCAATCTGCACCATGCGCAACTGAAGGGCGCCGCCGCGGACTTCCTCGACCAGGCGCAGAATGGTGGAAAGCGCTTCTTGCAGTTCGCTGTCGTTCGTTCTCTGCGCCAGCAGGGATGCCGTCGCGCCGGCAATGACCAATTCGCCCACCTGATTGATGAGTTGGTCCAGCTTTCCGGAATCGACACGGATGAATCGGGATTCGCCGATTTTTGCGTCGCGGATTTTCTTTTGTTTTTCAAGAGCCGCTTCGACGACCGGTTGTTGCAGCATGCCTTCCTGCACCAGTATTTCGCCCATAGGCGGATGTCTTTGGGTTCTGGCGTCAATCTCGTTTTGCAGGGCCAGCGCTTCTTCGATTTCCCGAGGGGTGACGGCATCGGCTTCGATCAGGATCTCGCCCACCTTGTCCGCTTCTGCTTTGAGAGCTTCGATGCGTTCGATGGCGACTTCGGCGAAAGCGGGCGGCGGGGTAATGCGGATATGGCAATCCTCCCGTACGAACTCGAAGACGTTTTCGATGGTTTGTTTGTCCGCAGCGCTTCTGAAGTCGATTTCGAAACCGAGGTAACAGCTCTCTGGATCCATGAGCTCGGCGGGCGGAAGCCGTTCCGTTTTGGTTGCGAGATGAACGATTTCCCCGAGATTGCAGAGGTAGCGTATAAACGATGCCGGGTCGAAGCCGTTGCGCAGGACGTTTTCGCCGAAATCCACGACGATGCGCCAGCAGTCGCCGGACACGGCAGCTTCGCCGCAAACCTCTACCGGTGCGGGCGCTTTGGCCGGGAGGCGACCGGCATCGTTGCTAGCATCGGATGTCTCAAGATAGGCGCGTAATCGATGGAGCAGCCCGACGCCGTTGGACGTTGGGTCGACGTCCGATTGGGAGCCCGCCGCTGCAGCCTCGATGAGCACCGAGATTTCGTCGCACGATTGGAGTAAGAGATTGGTCAAATCCGGCTGAGTCAGGATTTCGCCGGCGCGCATCCGATCCAGCACGTTTTCCACGACATGGGTGAAGGAGACGATGCCGTCAAGACCGAACAAGCCTGCCGAACCTTTGATGGTATGGGCAGCGCGAAAAATCGCGTTCAGGATGTCCGGATCGTCCGGCGTCTGTTCCAGCCCCAGGAGCCCTTCTTCCATTTCTTGGAGTAGGGCGCGACCTTCTTCGATGAAGACCGGTAGTGCTTGATCCAGGTTCATGACGACCGTCCTCCCGCACCGTGCGCGGCGGTGATGACCAGCGGATCGCCGAAGAACCCCGCCAGGTTATACAGCTCGATCAATTCCAGAACAGCCGGGCTGTGCGAGGTCAGGCGAAGATTGCCGCCGGTACGATCGGTTTCCCTCTTGGCCAGCATGAGGAGTTGAAATCCCGCTGTGTCGATTTCGCTGATGCCGGATAAATCGATTTCCAGTTCGTTTCCGGCTTGCAGCATCGTCAGGAGTGGCTGTTTGATCTCCGCGGCATGATAGATGGTCAGTTCGCCGGAGAGACGCAATGCCCCGCCGTCATCTGTGAATTCGATGGCCATGGCTAACGCTCTCTTAGGGGGCGATCAATTTCGATACGGCATCCAGCATTTGGGCAGGCTGGAATGGCTTGACGACCCAAGCCTTGGCGCCGGCCGCCTTGCCTTCGGCCATCTTGCTTTCTTGAGACTCGGTGGTGAGCATGATCACCGGAGTGAACTTGTAAGCGGGAAGCTGTTTCGCTTCTCTGACGAAGCTTATTCCGTCCATATTGGGCATGTTGACATCGCTGATGATCAGGTGGATTCGTTGCCCGTTCAGCTTGGTCAGGGCGTCTTGGCCGTCGCGGGCTTCGATGACGTCATAGCCCGCTCCTTTCAGGGCGATGCCCACGACCTGGCGAAGCGAAGCCGAATCGTCGACGATGAGAATGGTTTTGGCCACGGAGCTACTCCTTATGGATTAAAAGAAGTTAATGTTTGCGGATCGATCGGAACTGACAGGCTGTACGCCCGGGTGGTGCCGGCGTTGCTCTTCGGTGGTATAGGTTTGCGCCAATTCCTTGAGCCAAAGCTTGGCATCGATCGTTTCTTTTCCGGATGCTTCGGAAATACATGCATGGAGCTTTTCCAAATCGTCGCGCACGTGCCCCAGGATTTGGCTAACCCGGTCTTGGAATTGCAGCGAAACCAGAATGTCCGATAGCTCGTTCTTGATCTCTACGCTTTTTCCTTGAAGGATCTCGGCGGATTGGCACAAAGCGCCGCCCGCCTTGCTGAATTGGTCGAGAACACGGTTGATCGCGGTCTCGGAATCGGTCAGCAATTTCACGTCTTGATTGGCAGTTTTTTCGGAAAGCTCCAATGCCGAGGTGATGGCCTCGTTGATGACATTCACCCGTTCGCTGATCCGTTTTCCGGTTTCTCCGGAAAACGTCGACAATTTCCGTACTTCATCCGCGACGACCGCAAATCCTCTTCCGGCCTCCCCCGCGCGTGCGGCTTCGATGGCCGCGTTAAGGGCCAGCAAGTTGGTCTGCCCGGCGACATTGGCGACTTCCGCTGCCATCTGTTTCAACTCTTCCGTGAAGTGGGACAGTTGCAGGATTTCGTGCATCGCCATCCGCCTCATGTCGAGAGCGGTCTTTAAAGAGGCGAGAACTGAGTTCAATTCGTTTTGGCTCTGCGTTAGAAGCGAAACCATGCCGCTGTCGCCCGCTTGTCCACCGATATCCAAGGCCGCTTCTTGCGAAGCGATCACCGTGGTTTGTAGGTCGTGCGCAATATCGGCAAAGCGGTCGCTGAGTATGACTATGGCCTCTTCCATCTGCGACCGCCCCATCTCGATCTGGCCGGACCACACGGGCAATACGGCCGTACATAATTTGTCGAGACCGTGGATGTGTTCGCGCTGTTCTTTCCGTTCGGCCAACAGAATGGCATTGCTTTCGCTTATCGCCGCCGCTAACCCTCGCTCGGATTGCGCGGCGAGCAGACGAACCGGCAGCAGCGCCATGAGTAGCAAGATGCCGCCTCCGATCAGGCTGCCGGCGCTCCAATTTCCTATCAGCGTCGTTATGAGAAAACCGCCCATCCCAAGGCAACCCGCATAACACCATAAGGCTTTGTTCGGTAAATGGTCGGAGGTGGAGAATTCGCGGGTGGCGTATAACTCCTTTTCACTGTGCATCTGTGTTTTCACTCCTGGTGGTTTTCGATTTCCGAATTACCGTGTCCGTGTTACATGCCGGCTCTTGTCACGTCCTAGAACCGTTTTCATTAGTCAAAATAAAGCTCGCACCCTCGGTAACTGCATAGCGGTTAAAGAGGGCGTTATTTGGGTAAGGTTGTTATTTCAGTGCTGGGGATAGGAGGATTCGCGGCAAACTGCCGCTATGTATCCCTAAAGGTCGACACTATCGGCACTCCTTATCGAGTCGGATATGTGACCATGCGTGCATATGACACGATTGTCTATGACGCTGAGCACAGCCGTTTGTGTCGGCGGGAAGAGTCCAAGATGGCCCGTACTGGGGCTGCTGTTCGAAAATTTTCCCGGTACATCGACTTGCGGCCGCAGCCTTGATTTCCGTGACGATTCCGGGGCTATATTCAAACTAATCAGACCAGGCGGTCGTAGCCATTAGCAATTGAAACTTTCCCGAGCATTTTTCCAGCGAATGTAAGTTTGGTACGGATATCACAGAATGAAAGTAAGAAAATTCTGATTTTTTTGTAGGAAAAACGGAATTGGATGTAGGGGTGTTGGATGCTTGCCGCCTCGAAGGTATGGTTCGCCAAAGCGTGCAGGCTAAGGGAGGGAGAGAGGGGGTGAGTCCGTCAAGGTGGTGTAAATTCCGAGGGTGAACTCCGGCTCACTCTCACAACTGGATTGCAGCGTGCGCCCATCCAAAATCGCAGCCTTCGGTTGCGGTTTTCGCCCCTCAGCCAGGCGCAAAACCTCGCGGAGATCGTGCACGATCGCCTCGAAGCAGCCCGCCGCGAGCCAACGCCGGGTCTGCCGATAGACGGCTCCTCACGGCGGCAAGTCATGCGGCAACATCATCCGCAGGGCTCACCGGTCCGCACCAACCAACGCAAGCAATTGACGATTTCGCGCAGATCGTGCTGGCGTTGGGGCGCGGCCGCCTTCATCAAGGTTAAATGAGGGACCGCGAACGTCCATTCGTCGTCCGAAACATCGCTGGGGTAAGGTTTTCGAGTCATCATGCTCGTAATAACCACTTCTCCAGCAAAAAGTTCATAACACGCTCTAAGTACATTCCGCAAATATTTGCGGGATCTCGACAGATTGGCTTGACTGGCGGGGTTGTCCTGCAGGTTGCCTATGCCGCAAGACTTCCCTGAATGTACTTAGAGCGTTTTCATCGCGCTCGTACGGCAAAACCAGCTTGGCGGACGTCGTTGGCGCCTTCGGCTCGGGTGAAGGGATTCCCGACCTACTCGCGAGTGCCCGTACAGTAGATATGAAAATGCTTTAGCTGGCTGATGCTCAAACGCGAACGGTAGAAATGGCCGTTAAGCAATCATTGGGCGCGCTATATATCTGTCCGGCGGCAGTTCGGCCGAAGCAGCCATTCGGCTCGCTCAATACCGCTTATTCATGAGCGTCCGCTTCCTTTGAGGCCGAGCGAGTGCTTCGTGCCAACCCCTGCGGTTCGACACGTGGACCCAATGGCCGCTTCCGAGCGGTCTTACGTACCCGCGCACCATTGGGCAAGTCTCGGCCGAAAGCGAGCGTTCGGCGCAAATTGGCAGGGACGTGGGCCGTGAGCCTCAAAGTGCCGCGAGCATTTCCACCAAAGCTCTGAGCCCGATCACTTCAACATCCGCCTTGATGGGATAGCGGTCGCTACCTCCATACACGACAATACGTCGATCCGGCCGCAGATCATCGCAGGCGATCTGGAAGCCTTTTTCCAACTTTGGAGACAGACCTCGCTTGATTTCGATAGCCCACAGGCCTTGGCCCGGCATCTCCAGTAGCAGATCGATCTCGGCGCCGACGGCGGTGCGGTAAAAGCTTGGCAGTGTTTGCTCCGGTGCAGCCGCGAGCAGATTTTCGATGACAAAACCTTCCCAACTCGCGCCAACAGCGGGATGGCCACTGAGCGCGTTATAGTCCGTCAACCCCAGCAGGGCATGGGCTATGCCGCTGTCTCGAAGATACGCCTTTGGGGACTTGACCAGGCGTTTGCCGAGATTGGCGTGGAACGGCCGCAGGCGGCGGATCAGTAACAGATCGACCAGTAAATCGATGTAGCGTGTTACGGTTTGCGCGCTGATCATCAGGGAGGTGGCAAGGCGCGAGGCATTCAACAGGTCGCCCTGCTCATAGGCCAACATCGTCCACAGGCGCTCGAGGGTCTCCGCCGGTACCCGTGGACCGAATAGCGGAATTTCCCGCTCCAGATAGGAACGGATGAAATCCCTGCGCCAACGCAAGCTTTTCCGATCGTCCGCCGCGAGAAAGCTGTTGGGAAATCCACCCCGCACCCATAACCGAGCGACGTCTTCGCCATTGCCGGCCGAGGTTTCCAGAATATCGAATGGCCCCATATTGACGTAAGCGACCCGGCCCGCCAAGCTCTCGCCGGATTGGCGGAGCAAGCCCAGGGAGGCAGACCCCAGAATCAGGAAGCGCCCGGTTCGATAGCCGCTGCGGCGTCCCTCATCGATCAGTCCGCGCAGGCTCTGGAACAAATCCGGCATTCGATGGATCTCGTCCAGAACAACCATGCGGTCCCGGACGTTTCGCAGGAATAATTCCGGATCGGTCAGTTTGGCGCGGTCTTCCCGTGACTCCAGATCCAGGTAGACGGAAGGACGCTCCTGCGCCAGGGTCAAGGCCAAGGTGGTCTTGCCGACCTGGCGGGGGCCTATCAAGGCGACGGCGGCCTGGTCGCTCAGGGCTTCTCTTACGATGGGCAGAATACGGCGAGCAATCAATCCTTGCATATTATCCATCATGTGGATGATATACAAGGATTGATAAACTATTGGCGAGCCATGATCTGACGAGACCAGTTGGATCGAAGCCGCTTTCTAGTCCCCAACAACTCAAACTCGCCTCCTACGACCGGTTCTTTCCCAACCGGGACACCATGCCGAAAGGCGGCTTCGGCAACAATACCTCGATCCTGGTGCATCGCAATGAACTGAAAATCGCGTCGGCGCCCGCCTCGATAGAGCCAAGCATGAGTTCAGATAGATTTCCGATAGCCACCGAAGTGCCCTATACGGCCAGAAACAGAGGTTGCTCTCACCGTCTGAAATTTGGCCTCAACGACCATTCGTCTTGACCGATACCGGTCGTTCACGAATGTCCCCTTCCTTCAAACTCGAGCGAGCAGTACGCGCCCTTAGGATACAGTCGAGTAAATTTCTTGAGAGACCGTGTATGGACCGGAAATTAAAGGGAAACCCGCCGCTCACGCTGTGGAGTGCCCAACTTTGCCGAATAGTCCCCTTTGTACTTGTAGGCACAAGATGGCCGCGGTTATGGCTAGCGCCCAACGTCCACCCATTTCGTTAAAGATCATCCACGTCAACGTCAGGGGTTCATTGCGCACCACATGGGCCTGCTGCGCCATGTCCTGAAGCTGGATTTCCAGCGTTCCCAGCAATACAAAAGGGCCGGTGAGGCCGACGACGAGTATCGATGTCGGCACACCGAACACCAGCAACACCGCGCGTTCGATCCAGCGCCGCGTGGGCCAGGCCATCAGAATCGACCCTTCGATGACCACCGGGACCAGGGTATGCATCAGATGGGTTCCCGTCGTCAGCTCTAAGCCCGCCGGAATCTGCTGGCTGCCTCCCAGAGGCAGCGGCTGCAACAGCCAGGCCTCGAGCTGGATGAGAACATCGTGATTGTCCGCGACCAGTTTGAGCGACGGCGCGTATTCGGGGGCAACCGACAGGATGACGAACCGGAACAGCGGCAACATCAGTTCCGCCAAGGGTGCGCTGAGGTAGATTCCCAAGGCCGACAATCCGAGCCAGGCCGCCACGGCTCTCGCGGAGAGCTTGAGCCAATCAGCGCGGTGCATCGGCGGATCGCAAGGCGCCCGCCGCCCACCCGGCGAAGAACAGGCAACCGATCACGATGATCAATGTGGGTGCGAGATAGGTGTGGATCAGCTGAAACCAGTCGCGATGATGGGCGATGACGAAATACAGCCCGCTGATCCGGATCAGGTTGAGGCCATACATCAACGAAACGCCCAAGCCGATCCCGATCCATTTGCGCGTGATCGTCGAAGGGAAAGCCAAGATGGCCGAGATCACCAGAAACAACGCGCCCGCGCCGTCGCAGCCTCGGACGATTTCCAGGTCGGCCTGTGGCGACACCAGCCGATTCTGAACAGCCGACACCCGTTCCGTGGGCGCGAGCAGATTGATCAGGTCCGCGCACAGAGCGCCCAATCCCCGGTGATACAACTCTCTGAACACGTCATCGGGTATTTGGAAATAGGCGTAGTGGAATGCCCCATACCATCCGAGGAAGAGGAGTAGTTGAAGCCACCCGGGCGTAGGCATGGAACGTTCGTGAGACCGAAGCGTTGTCATGGCAAGACTCTAAGAAAAAATGGATCGGGAGCCTGAATGGCGTCGCAGATGTCACCGGCGAACTGGCACTCCGCAGGGGTGGAATCATCGATGCGGTTGCGTAAAGCCTGCGACTGGTGACTCGCAACGGGATCGCCCGGAAACACGGTGTTATATAGAGCCTCGTCCGATGGCTCAAGGTTAACGCCGTCCGGCTAGTTGCTTTAATACGGCGATGGACGCTATTGAACTCACACCTGCGTGAATTTCTTCCGCTTTAATACACCCTCGATAACCGACGCAACGTAGCGAGATCGGGTTGTATTATCAGCACGGCACCGGTTTAACAGTTCGATTGCCATATCAGCTGCTTCTTTGCTTTGGCTTAACGAAAAAAGCGCCATTGCTGGTTCAAGGTAATCTGGATATCGCTTGAGCAATACTCGACATTCGTCTGGGTCAAATGCATCACCCCGATCAGCCCAGGCAATATACCTCGTCCAAAATAACACCTCGGGGCACTCGGGGAATCGCTCCCTTGCTGTGTTTAGAAGCTGACCCAGCCGGGTGCCCGCATTTGCAATGAAGGGCTGAGACAGCCGATGAGCCAAAGAAAACCCATAGTCGGTTGACTGCCAATAAAGCACTAAAAGATTTACTATTGCGACTAAATCATTGGCATCGTGAGCTAACGCGCTTTCGTATTCATCCGCAGCTCGTTCAATCTGCCCGTTCCGATCCGCCTCTAGTGCTTTAGACAAAGTCATCGGAGTGCTCCAGCAGGGTTTATGCCCGCGTTTTGTATCACACCATTCCTGACAGTTACCCAGATTTGCTCTCCATTTCTCATAGTCTGTGTGAATGCCTGAACGCCGGCATTTGCCGCTTCCTGGGTAATGATACCCGCTTGTACGGCATCGACCCGCAAATTCGCACTATTAGACGCGGTACTTTCAAATAGGTTTGCGAAGCGGCCTTGAGACGCTGCGGTACCCGGATTCACGTGACCTGGCGCGTCCCTGAAAATGTGACCAACTCTGGTTGGGTCAAATTTTGCGACAACCCTTCCAACTAAGCTACCAACCTTACTAATCGGTGCTGCAAAGCCTATAGCAATATCAAAAGCATCTTTTTGAAACTGAACGATTTGAGCTTGCGATAGGCGCGCTCCTTCAGCGGGACTGAGTCCGCTCGGATCGACCGCCATAATCGGATTCCCCTCGACATAGGCATACAGGTTCAAGCTCCCTTCAAAGCCGATGGGGTCTTCGGAGATGAACCGGCCGATGTGGGCATCGTAATACCGCGCCCGCATGTAGTACAGGTTCTGGCCCTCGGCCATCACCCCGACTTGCCCCGCGTACTGGAACGGCTGTGGCACCGTTTCGGTCGTCGCCATCAACCGGCCGTAGGGATCGTAGGCGTAGGTGTTGACCGTCTGTTGACCGGCGTTGCTGAGCGCCACCGTGTGCCCGGTGCCGTCGAAGTGGTAGACGTAGAGGGCGTTGGTCTGGGCCTCGACCAGGGCGGTGAGCCCGAGGCCGTGGATGTAGTACCGTTTGATGGTGTTGTTTTGGTCGGCCTCGGCCAGGAGGTTGCCCGCGGCGTCGTAGACGTATTTCGTGACGGTGCCGTTGCGGGTGGCTTTGATCCGGTTGCCGACCCCGTCGTAGGTGTAGCTCGTGGTGCCGCGGCCGATCAGGCGATGGGCGGGGTCGAAGCTGAAGGTGGCGGTGCCGTTGCTGGTGAGCTGGCCCTCGGCATCGTAGCTGTAGGGGGTGCTAGCGCCGTCGAGCTGGGTGCCGGTCAGCCGGTTCTTCGGCGGGTTGTAGCTGTAGGTCCGGGTGAGATTGATGAGCTGTTCCGGGAGCCTCGGCTCGGTGACCAGGGCCTTGGTGCGGTTGCCGTTAGCGTCGAGGGTGTATTGGTATTGAGCCAGGGTCTGGCCGCTGGCGGTGTGGGTCAGCTGGGTCAGGCGGTCGGCATCGTCGTAGCCGTAGGTCGTCTGGCTGCCGTTGAACCGATTCGTTTGGGTCAGCCGGCCGGCGGCGTCGTAGGAGTAGCTTTCGGTTTGATTGAGCCCGTCGATCGTCACCGTCTGCAGCCGGTTCAGGGCATCGTAGGTGTAGCTCACGGTCTGGTTGCCGGGATAGGTGAGCCGGGTGAGGTTGCCGGCGTCGTCGTAACCGTATTGAACCTCGAAGCCGTTGGGATCGGTGTGGGCGGTGAGGCGGCCGGCGGCATCATAGGTGTTGCTGGTCGTCCCGCTCGGATCGGTCATGCCGGTCAGGCGGTCCAGCGCGTCATAGGTGAAGCTGACCGTCTGGTTGCCGGGGTAGACGATCTGGGCGAGCTGGCCGCTTGGGGTGTAGCTCGTGGTGACGGTGTCGCCGTTGCGGTCGGTGTGGCTATTGAGACGCCCGGCGTTGTCGTACCCCGAGGTGTTGAGCTTCCCTAAGGGATCGGTGCGCTGGATGAGCAGACTCCGTTTGTCGTACTGGAATTGGGTGACGGCCCCGGCCGGGTCGGTGAGGCTCAGGAGCCGGCCGATGGCGTCGTACTGGGTGCCGACAGCAGGATGCGTGCCGGTCTTCGCGGTGGCCGGATGGCCGTTGCCGTCGTAGGTGTAGTGGGTGACGGCGTTCTTGGCGTCGGTGCGGCTTTGTACCAAGCCGGCCGCGGTATAGGCGGTGGCGCTCTGTTGATTGAGCGCATTGCGCGCGGCGATCGGGTGGTGCTCGGCATCGTAGTCGATCTCGGCCGCGTGGCCGAGGGCGTCGGTGACCCGGATCAGTCGCTGCTGGGCATCGTAGGTGAAGCCGGTGGCCTGGTTCAGGGCATTGACCGTCTGGACCCGGTTGTGCTGGCCGTCGTAGCCGTGCTGAGTGGCGTGGCCCAGCGGATCGGTCTGTTGGACGACATGGCCCTGGCCGTCGTAGCGGGTCCGAGCGATCTGGCCCAGGGCGTTTTCGACGGCGATCGTGCGGCCGGCCTCGTCATAGGTGTAGGTGGTGCGATGGCCCTCGGGGTCTTCCTCCGCCGATGACAGGCCGGTGTAGTGGAATCGGTACAGCGCGGAGCCGGTCTGCCGCGGAGAGGTCTGCTGGATGACCCGGTGGTGGTCATCGTAGACGTTGCTGACGATGACGCTGTTGACCGGATCGGTCACCGTCACAATCTGGTGATTGGCGTCATAGCCGTATTGCCACAGCTGGTTCTCGGCATCGCGGAATTGGGTCAGGTCGTCGCCGGTGTAGCTGTAGCTGACGCTCCGGCCCTGGTTGTCGGCCACCTGGGTGAGCCGGCCGTTCGTGTAGGTCAGGGTCAAGGTGCGGTTGTAAGCGTCCTTGACCTGGGTCAGCCGATCGTTGCCGTCATAGGTGAAGCTTAAGGTATTGCCGTCGACGTCGGTCAGCCGCTGGATTCGGTTTTGAGCGTCGAAGGCCAGCACGGTGCCGAAGCGCTCCCGGAGTTCAAAGGTGCCGTCAGCCAGCTGGACCAGCTGGGTGGTGACGCCGGGCGGCGCCACGTAGCTGCCGTCCGGCAGCTGCCGGTAGCTCAAGGATCGGTCGCCGAGACGCACGCTGACGCTGGTGTCCAAGAGTTGATCGGTGGCCCACTTTGCGACCAGGGCGCCAACGGTCCAGGCTTGAAGACTCGGCTGGGTGGGCGCCATCAGGTCGCGGGTCACAACCGCGGCGACGATGAGGGCGGCGGCATCCCGGGGGCTCCTGAGGCCCAGGGCGGTCTTGACGTCGCTGTGCCGGCTGAGGTGAAGCCGCGCGCGATAAATGAACCACATTTTGCGCGATAAATCGGCGTTTATCGATTTTCACGCTGTGAAACATAATCGCGCACGGTGAAAACGCATTAGCGGCCAGACCCAAAATCGCGCTATCACTTGCGCCGCCGATTCACCAAATCAGGCACCTGCTGTATGGCCGGCTCATAGTTCATTATGAGTAGCTCGCCGACTGCCTTGCTTTTGCCATTGGCCACGCTGTAGCGCGTCGGGACTTCGATGATACGGAATCCATCGAAAATCTCCCGGATCTCCGTCGTATCGTTGATCGAGAGGCAGAACTTGCCTTGCACTCCAGAGAGCTGCTCGCGCAGTCGCCCGAAATCCTCGCGGCCGAAAATCCCTTTGCCGTAGTAGTCCTCGCAGCCGTAGTACGGCGGATCGATATAGAAGAACGTGTGTGGCTTATCGAAGCGTTGAATCAATTGCTGATACGGCAGATTTTCCACATAGACCCGAGACAGCCGCAGGTGTGCGGCCGATAATTCCTCTTCAATCCGCAGCAGGTTGAAGTTGCTTGCCCTGGACGTGCCGATCGAAAACGTCGGGTTTTTAATCCGCGAGCCGTAGCCGGTTTTCACGAGATAATAGAACCTGACAGCACGCTGGATGTCAGTCATCGTATCCGGATTCGCCTCCTTGAATCGTTCGAACTCCTCGCGTGCCACGAGGATCCATTTCAGGTACCGGATGAACTCCTCAAGGTGGTTTTTCACCACGCGGTACAACGTCACGAGTTCGATGTTGATGTCGTTGATGATCTCAACCTCCGACTCCGGCTTTTTGAATAGCAGCCAGGCCGCACCGGCAAATACCTCGCAGTAGCATTGGTGTTCCGGGATCAGGGGAATAATCCTATCGGCCAGGAGGGACTTTCCGCCGATCCAAGATAAGAAGCTACGTCCAGTCGAAAAACTTTCGTGTTGCATGGTCTGTAAGCCTTTTTCACAGATTAAAAATTTGTACTAGGCTTACCTTGCCGCGTCGACGTGGCAGGAAGCCCCGGCTGGCTCACAGGGTGCGTCTGTGGGTCGGCGGCCGGAGCGTGGCGCATCACGTTTCGGTCGCTTCCTCTAATCTCTCGTATATCGCTTTACCTGGCTCCTTTCGGGGGCACTCCCGCTTCTGAACCGACTCTTACCATATTCGCCGGCAGGGACGAGAACATCTCGCGGGCCGGGATTTTCTGCTCGATATGGCCAACGCTCAGGTTGAGCGACAGGTTCTGCCAGTCCATCCCGCTTGGGACTTCCTTCGAGACATGATGGCGATCGTCGCAATTCAGCAGAATGAACGTCGGGTCTGGGGATTGGATCGATGCGACCGGCGCTCCAGTCGTCTTGTCGAACATCACTACACGCTCTTTCATCGCTTTAGCTCCGTCAAGATAAGAGTTTTTAGTACCGATGACAGCGAAATCGACCAGTTCGCATCGTCGCGATGGATGGCCCAATCAAGCACGATATCGTAGAGCCGACCGGCCTGAGTTTGCACTGGGGTGCGGTAGGCGAACGGGAATTTGTGCGAGATTGCGTGAGCCCCGATGATTTCGAGTTGATCCGTCGTTTCGCTGATCTGGATGGCAAGTGAACTGGAGGTCAGAATGTAATACGTCTTGCCGCTGCCAGTGATTCCGGCATAGTTGGCCGACAGCGTAATCTGTTCGTCCGAGTCGACGCTCTGTACGGTGTAGCGGCTCGATGATGCGCTCGCAAGGAAAAACACGTCGCCGGGCGACACCTCGCTAAGCCAATTGGTTCCCGCCCCCGTAATGATCGGCGACCCGTTGGTCACGGTGACCGTGCCGGTGTTGACATACGGGCTTTCCACCACCGAAATGCGACCCTGAGCATAAGCGGCGCCGGTTGTACCTATCGCTGAAATGGCCAGATTCGTCAGATGCTGCATGTCGACGACAAAAGCGTTTCCGGTGCCCAAAAAAGTGGCAAGCATCACATTCGACCAGACATCGTAGGTGACAAGAGTTGCCGGCGCGCTGTTCTGGAAAATCGATACGGAGGTAATGGCGTTCGGCGCCACGTCCGTGGTCTGAACCGCTGCTGGAGTAGCCGATCCAGACAATACGTTGCCGTCCGTGCGGCCGTAAATGTTCCTGGAGCGAATCCAGTAATAGCGGGTGATCCCAATCGGCGCGTCGACGTGGATGTAGGTGTTGTCCCACACCTCGGCGAGCTTCGTCGCGGTTCCAAAATCGTTGGTTTCGCTGTGCCAGATCTCGGTCGAGGCGTGCGTCGGGTCTTCGGTAACGTCCCACTTGAGCTGAAGCCCCTTGATTGTGGTGGTGATGACGAGGTTCGAAAGGGTCGGGGCCGGGGTTGGGGTGATGTTAAGCTGCGCCGGCATCGACGATCACCTCGAAGTCGTTGTAGTCGTGGGCGTGGACCGTGATCTTGTATTGCCCGGCGACCGTTGTGGTCATTCTGAATTCCCCGTCTGTGACGGTCGTCACGGGCTGTTCCGGTATCCCCTGGTTTTCCGGCACTTCGACCGTCACGTAGGATGGATTCGGAAGCCCGGCGATCGATACGTAATCGGTCCCATCGGCGTCGATGCTGATCTTGTTGACGGTGTAGCTCGGGTCTGAGAGCTGAACGACCGACGGGCCGGCTGTGTAGCCGAGTCCCGATGCGGTCGATCCGGTGTAGTTGCTGGTTAGAGTTAACTGGTTGAAGTCGTCGACGCTGGCAACCAGGTAATAGTCGCTTTCTCCCGCTATTTGAAACTGATCGCCGGGCTGTAGTGTTCCAAGCCAAAGAACTCCTAGCCCGGTGACTATGTCGCTGTCGTTTTCGACGCTGACGGTGCCGAGGCTGTAATTTCCACGCATCGTTAATCCCCTATCGCCATCCAGTTGAGCCCGCCCTGCGCGAGCGCGGTGCCGCCGGCTAAAGTCCAGTCAACGGTGTCTACATAGAAATTGTTGTAGGCGTTGGCGTCGCTCACCATCAGCCGCTTTCGGGTGATTTGTGCGTAGCGATTTCTTGTGGCTCCGAATACCCAAGTCATCGACTTCGACACGGAAATCCTATTGATATTGAAAGCTCCTCCCTCAGGACCTATCACTGCGGTTGACCATGGCGTGCTCGACCCTGTGCTAACAAACACTGTGCCGTGCGGGAAATAGACATATCCGTTGGAGCCCACGCCTGCGTTGTAGGCTCGCCAATCGTAGATATACACGACGGAATGCCACTGCCACCCAAGGGGCAGGCTGTAGCCGTGTAGCGGGTCAATTCTTGGGTTTGGGTCGCCAATTATGCTTGTTGGCCTTTCTTCGACGTTCACGGCGGTATTGTCGACACCATACTCATACTGCCCGCCGCCTGCGCCTATGTAGTAGCCGCCGCCGCTATTGCCAGCCGCGAACGCTACATAAATCCGGTCATACTTCCCGGCTGGTGAAATCGCGATGTTGACTGAATCGGAGATCGTCGCATCGTGCTCGGCGGCCGAAATGTTCCGCGTCTTGACACTGAGTTGGTCCCACTGCGTCGGGCTTGCCGCTACCCGTCCGTAAACTCGCCAAGTCACCGCGCGGTAGTAGTAGTAATTTGAGTCCGTCCCGACCCCTTTGCGCGATCGGAATCGCACGCGCACGGTGATTTGAGACGTGTTGTTGAATAAAGTGACCTGCCCCGAATTCCAGGCATCGTTGTTGGGCTGGTAGACGGATTGATTGACGCCCGTCGATCCGACGTTCGAGGCTATGGTTAGCTGGGCGATGGCGTCGAATTTCCAGATGCCCGAACCGGGCGGGTCCTCCCGGATATTGGACGGGGCGAAGGATAGCGTCTGATCTTGTTGCGCGGCCGTCTTGTTGTAACACTGCAATGAATAGGGGCTCACCATGACTTTCGGCTGGCTTAGCCAATACCCAGGCAGCGTCACCGTCGCGCCTGAACTGGCCTGTCCAGTTTCGACCCGCTTGACGGACTTGTGCTCGTAATACACCCCGTCGCGATAGCGCTGGAACGACAAATCGCCGTTGTTCAGAACGGCAAAGTCCGGATTATCCGGGTCTGGTCCGGTGTCGTAGACGAAAATGGCGCCGGAACCGTCCAAGGCGATTCGCCCGTTGTTGAGGGTAATGCGCTGATCCGCCGCGATCTCGCCGCTTCGGAGCTGATTGGCCGAGATATGCCCCATGATGTAGACATTCGCCTGCATCACCACGACCGGCGTGCCATTGATCTCCGTGATCGCGAACGGGATCACGTCCTCGATCGTCGGGTTGCGAACGACGAAGGCTTCGGTATCAAACACGAGCCTGTTCTCGACCTCGGGGTCGTCGAGCGCGTCCTGCACCGCCTCCAAGGTCTCCTGAGGCGTCGGCAGATTCAAGGCCGTGATGGTGGCCGAGTATTCGGCCGTGCCGAAGTTGAGGCCGTCGGTCCCGAAGGCATCGTAAGCGGCCAATCGGAAATAGTAGGTTATATCCTCGGCCAAGCTTGGAATGACGATCGTTCGGTCACCGCCTCGATAGACCTGATTGACCGCCGGGTCGGGGGTGAACCCCGATGTCGTGCTCATGCAGACGATGATTCCCTCGAAGTCGAGATCACTAGGCCGGTCGTAGGTAATCACGACACTTTTGACCCCGGCGTAAACCGTTACCCCGGTCAACGCTCCCGGCGCCGGGTTGCTGAGGGTCAGCTCGGCATAGTTATCGGATTCGCCCACCTCGGAAACGGCCCACACCCGGAAGGTCAGCGAGCGCCAGGGTCCGCCATCCTTAGCGACATCCTCGGCGCTGTAGGCGTACGCCGGCACGGTCGTGGTCACGTCCCGCCGCTTCACCCCCGCAGCCCAAACTTCCAGCCGGTAATGCGTCGCGCGCGGGGTAGGCGTCCATTTGATCCGGGCCTGCGTGCCGGTGAAAGTTTCGGCCTGGGCCAGCCCCTGAACGACGCCCGGCGGCGGAACCTCTCCTGCGGTGATTTGCTGGCTCAAGAACGGTCCGACCGCCAGCCCAGCGGCAGCGACCCGCACCCACCAAACGCCCGGCTCCACCGGCACCCGAATCGACGTGGTCAGGCTGTCCGCGACACGGCTCCAGTTCTCATTATCGCGGCTCAGTTCGACCAGGTAGTGCGTCGCGCCGGGCGCCGCCTCCCAACTGATATTGAGCACCGGCGCTTCGGGCGTACCGCTCTGGGTAACGGCGAGCGCGGTGAGCACCGGCCGGGTCGGGCGCGTCGGCAAAAGCGCGGGGTTCGGAATCGGCGGCGCCTGGCCGGAATCGGCGGAGTGGACGAAGGAATGTTCGTTGACGGCCGTGATCTCGACGATTGAATCCCCGCGGTAGCGGATCGGCGCCATGACCCGGAACAGCTGGAAATTATCGGCGGTCCCCGCCTTGCCGAAGGCAAAGTGCGTCCGCTCTTCGGCGCCGCCGGTGTAGGGCACGATGTCGAGCGTCTGGCCGATGCCGAGCATCGTCTGGTACGGATCGGGCGGCACGGCCTCGACCACTAGCCACGGACCGGAGATGCCGCCGTCGCGCCGCCTGAGCGCCAGATAATGATTGCCGCCGCCGAACGACACCGGCTCTGATAACGTAAACGTTTTGGTACCGGCGTTGTAGTCGACGATCTCCCCGCCGACGCCCCACACCGGCATATCGTGCGAGACCACGATCAGGTCGCCGACCATCGGGATGTGGCCTTCCAATTCCGTCTGGAACTTGATGGCTTTGCGCCGGTACCGGTTGGCGGCCGCCATGTACATGCCCTCGCGCCAGGCGTGCGCCTGGGAGGTGCAGCCGGCCAGCTTGACCTTGGCGGGTTTGGCGGCCGACGAACCGTCGAGCTTCGCGGTCACCTCACGGGGACGGAGCGCCTCCGCGTCCCAATATTCCACGACCACGGCGTCCGCGGTTTCGTCGGACGGCATGACGTACTCGATCGCGAACGAATCCTTGACGATGTTGCGCGGCGTGAACATCGCCGTGTACAGCGTCTGGTTCTGGTCGCGCACGAAACGGACGACGCCTCCCTGGATCACCGGCATTGCCCGGCCCAGCCGGGCGACCGTCGTCAGCGCCTCCCACACGGTCACGGCATTGTCGAACACGATGTCGCACCAGTCGCCGGTCGGCCCATAGACCGCATTCCGCGCCGCCAATGTTTGCTCCAGGGCATACAGACCGTCGATGTCGTAGCGGCTATCGGCGAGGCCCGCCCCGTAACTCGCCCGGCAGATATCGGCCAAGGCCCAGGCGATCGAGCGGGTCCGGACGGCGCCGCCCCATTGCCGGGTGGCCGGATTCCAGGTCGGGAGCTTCCGCGCGACCTTGAAATTGACCCGCCGGCTCGACTGCTCGCTCAGATTGTTCGAGGCCCGGAATCGGGTGGCCACCGTGGTCACGCCGGGATAGGTCGCCGCCCCTGTCGTGTAGCCCCGCAGGTTGGTCCACTGGATGGTGTTGCCGGATCGGTTGGACGTATCCTTGGCATCGGTTCGGGTCATTCGCACCGCCCAGCGTCCCGGCGTCGGCAGCGTGTAGCGGTAGCTCCGCCGGATCGGGCTGTTGGTGGCCGCCGAGATCGTGGCCCCGACGATCGGGGTGAACGCGCCGATGAGATTCCCGGCATCGTCCACCAGCGCCGCTTCGGCGCTGAACGTGGCGCTCCGCGGGTCGAGCTCGCCCATATCGTTGGCGTAGTACATGCCGTACGGCGCGACCACGTCGACGGCGACCTGGGCGATGCTGGTGCCGGACGGATTAACGATGAAATGCCCGATCCACTGCCCCTGCAACAGCTCCTGGTTGGCGACCTCGACCGAGGTATACACGGCCGCCGGCAGCGCCGTGACGGGCTGGCCCGGCCCATAGACGCCGAGCACCGTGCATTCCGGAAACGAGGCGAACGGCGTGTCCTCGATGCGCTGGTCGAGAATGTCGTACTCGCCGAGCCCGATGCAGAACAGCTGATACAGGTACTGTTCGCCCCCTTCGAACTCGGTGTAGGGCGCGGTGGCGAAATCCGGGTAAACCCGATGCTCGCCGTAGATGCAGGGGATCGAGCTCCCGAGCCGCGCGACGTTGCCCTGGGCCTGCACGCTGTAGGTCGGGCTCGCCGCGGCCTGGTCGCGAGCAGCTCGGGTGGACGGCGTCTTCGGTGACCCGATCAGGAGGTTCGCGAGCTGGGATAGGCCGAACGAAGTCGCTACACTGAGGAGTGTGGAAATGACCGTGATTGTTGCCACGACCGTCGAAATCGAAGCGGTCATTCCGATGGCCGCGACGATAGCCCCTGCGATGGCGGTAAACCCCGGCACCGCGACGAACGCGACCACCGAACCCAGTTCGATCCGCCGCGTCGGCCACTCCGACCGCAATACTGGATCGCCGTCGACCAGGCAGATGGTCGGCAGCGGGAATTCGTCGATGCCTTGCCCGTCCAGCCACTCGCGGATCGTGACCGGTTCGGTGACCTGATAGATCTCCCGGTCGGAGACCTGGAACGGGTTGCGCGCGTGGACGACGACCGCGGGCTTCTGCGGCGGCGGCAACAGCTTTACATCACGCATGCCGCAACCATTCGAGATGGCCCCAGCCCGCGAGGCGCAGCGCCGCCAAGGTCGAGAACACCACACCCGGCCCGTTAGCGCAGTGCAGAATGCCGCCGCCGTCGACGGCCAGCCAGACGCCGATATGCGACGGGTGCCGAGCATGCGCCATCAGCACGAGATCGCCCTCGGCCCGCTCCGTCGCAGGGATAGGCGTCCAGCCGGCCCGGTAATCCTCCCGCGCCATCGCCGCGGCCACCTGGCGCCGATCGGTCGGCTCGATGCCGTCCACCAGCGGCAGCGAGCGCCCGAAATGGCGCGCCTGAACCGCGGCCACCAGACCGTAGCAGTCGTAAGTCTCAGGCCCGCGCCCGCCGGCTTCCCACGGTTTGCCGATGTAGTGGTTCGCCCAGTGAGTCATGTCGCGGCCACCAAGCCGGGGAATTCGGTCAGGGAGTATTCCCGGTTCGGGAATTTGCGGTTGGTGTAATCGCCGTACGTGGCGCGGGCCGTGATCTGCATCACGTTCGCGTTGATCTGGGTAATCATCAGGTGCAGCGGCGGGTCCATCTGCGGACCCGTCGTGTCGGTGGAGAGATAGGGCCGGTAAGTCAGCGCGATCGGCTCCGCCGTCGTCACGGCCGCCTCGATCTCCAACACGATCTCGGCGGAAACGTTGTCGATGGTTACGACCGCCTGCGGCTGGGCGCCGTCCTCGACCGGCGGCACTTCGATGGCGAAGGGATAGCCGACGAACATCACCGCCTCCCCCGGATCGGCCGGGGCGTCCGGCTCCAGCGTCAACGACCAGTCCTGCGTATCGCGGACCAGCCGGACCGGAACGCTGAACGACGGATGGCGAAGCTCCAGCGTCTCGAGCACCACGACATCGGTGGGTGCCGCCGCGTAGGCTTCTTTAATAGCCTGTTGCAGAGTGGGGTTGGGCATCGTGACTCCTTAGGGCGAGGCGATTGGACGATTTCGAACGATCAGCGTAAACGACACTTCCCATTGGGTGTCCGATACGCGCCGGGCGCGCCAGGGCGGTCGACCGGTAATCCGGGCCTGACAAATCGTCGTTCCCTGGCCGTTGACCAGGGGCATCCCGAACCACTCGGCGCCGTCCTTGAGCGTGTAATGGTGAAAGGTCTCGAACGCGGCGAGCTGTGCCCGCTCCATCGGCACCGCGACCGAGTAGTGCGTCAGCGGTTGCGTGAAGCGGCGGCGGGCGCGCGGCGATCCGGCTTCCATTTCGGTTTCCGCGATCGCCTCGACCGGCTCGATGGCGTAGCCCTCCAGTGTGGAGATGACCGGGAGCGAACTGGGCCAGTCGGACATCAGCGTGTCGCCCCCGCCGCGGGGTTGAGACGATAACGCTGCTCCATGGTCCGGGCCACGTCCCCGCCCTTAGCTATATCGGACTGTACCGCGCCTTTGACCATCTCGATCAGCACGTCGATGCGCGGCCCCTGCTCGGTCTCTCGCGATTCAACGGTCGCCCGCGTGCCGGGCGCCTCATGCACGTGTACCTCGACGTTGCCGCCGGGCCGGAAATTGTTGCGATGGCGGAGATCGTTAGCCGTGAGCACCTCCTCGTCGGTCCGAAGAATCGTCGGCACTTCGCCCGGTTTGATCCAGCCGCCGGAGTGGAGCCGCGGCGCCCCGACGAACGCCAGCGCGGGCACTCGCCGCGCGGCGCCTCCGGCACCGGCCATGCCGCCCGAGTGTTTGACCGAGGCAAGCATGGACCCGAAGAAATCGCCGGAACCGAACAGGTTCAGGTTCTTCAAGCCACCGAAAAGCGTTTTCAAAATCTGCTGCGACGCCGCCTCCGCGGCCATCCGCCGAAGCGTATCGACAAAACCTTTCAGCATTCCGTCGAGCCCGCCCTTGAACGGATCGAACAGAAAATTCGCGAACGCATCCTGGATGTTGTGTGCCGCCTGGCGGCCGAACTCCGTCATCTCCGAGAACCGGCCCTTGAACTGCGCGACCGCCTCGGCGTTGATCAACCGCTCGACGATCTGGACACCCTCGGTGTTGCCGGCCGTTTTGAGCTGCTCGATGAACGCCCGATATTGGTTCTGCAGAACCGTAAGCCGCGCCTGGAACAGCGTTTGTTGCTCGGGCGGAATGACGATATCGGCCAGACGGACGCCGTCGCTGTTTTGCAGTTCCAAAAGCCGCAGGCGGAATTGGTCCAGCTGGTCGGACAGATCCTGATCCCTCATGGCGATATCGGCCTGTGCCTCGGCGACGATTTCCCCTTTTTGCGCTTCGAGCCGTCCGATCTCGCTCATGAGCCGCTCGATGTCGCCCTGGAGCCTGGCCTGCTCGATCGCGGCCTTGCCCTTGTCCGCCGGCAAATTGGCCTGCGCCTGCTCGGCGATCGCGATCTCGCGCCGCTTGGCCTCGATCTGCGCGTCGATATCCGCCTGGCGCAGCTCGGCGAGCTGGGTGTAATAGGTGCGGTAGCTGATGAGATTGGCGTCCAGCTGCCGCTTAAGTACCTGCTCGCCGGCCTCCAATCCGGCCTGCTGTTCCTCCAGTTCGAGGCGGGCTGCACCGCGTTGCAGCTCTAGCCGAGCCTCGATTTCCTGCCGCACATCGTCCACGAGCGAGGCTTTCGGTTTTTTCTCTTTGCCGGGTTTGACCGGGAGGGTCTTGATGTTCGAGGTGTCGGTCACATTCGACGCGGAGGCCGGGTCTTGAGCGCGCGAACCTTTGATCTCCCGATTGATCGCTTCGAGCGCCGCCTTTTTCTCGTTGAGCTTCTCGATCTCCGCGGTCAGCTCCCGCTTCCGCTCAATGGCGAGAAAGGAGTCTCCCGCGGCGATCTTCCGCTCTTCCTTGGCCAGCGCCTCGCGCTTGGCTTCAATCTGTTTGTTAATGGCCTCGATCTCGGCGTCGGCATTCGCCGCCTGCCGGCCTTCGAACCGCGGCGACAGCAGCAGGCCGGCGCCACCGCCGATGAGCGCTCCAGGCAGTCCGAACCGGCTGCCGAGCTTGGCGCCGCCGAGCGCGGAGATTATGGCCAAGACTTCCTCGCCGTGGCCCTTGAACTCCTGCAACGCCTTCGCTGCCAAGCCCATCGAATCCACGATCGCTTGCGCGAAGCCGGTAATCGCCTTCAGGGTTTGCGGATCGGTCAGAATGGCGCGGAATTCGTCGATCGAGCGCGTCAGCGCGGAGGTGTCGACGTTTCTCAGACCCTGAATCCAGGCATTGCGGAGCTGGGTCAACGCTTGTTCGACGGTGCGCGGCAGCAGCTTGAACTGGCGGTCCCATTCGCCGGACATTTCGAGCACCGCCTTGACGATCACATCCGACGTGATTTTCCCTTCTCCGGCGAACTTGAAGAGATCTTCCTTGGAGGCTTTGAGATGCTTCTGGAGCGCCTCGACCACCAAGGGCGCGCCTTCCATGACAGACACGAACTCGTCGCCGTTCAGGCGGCCTTTTTGCAGGGCCTGGCTCAGCTGAATGACGCCGCTCGCCGCCTCCTCGGCCGTGCTGCCGTTCAGCAGGAACGATTGATTGATCGCCTTGGTGAAGGCCAGATTCTGCTGCTGGGTAGTGTTGAGATCCCTGGTCGAGCGGGCCACGCGAGCGTAGAGCGTGGTGGTGGCCTCGAGCCCGCTGCGGGTGTCCTGCGCCGCCTTGAAGATCTCTTTTTGAACCTTCGCCAGTTCGGCTGAATCCTGAGTCACCTGGCGGAGCTGGCCCGACATCTTTTTGCCGGCGTCGGTAATGGCGACGAACTCCTTGAAGAGCTGCGCGCCCTTGCCGACCAGAAAGAACGCGATGAGATCCCGCCGTGCCGCCGCGAGTTGCTGGCTGATCGATTGGACGCCTTGGCGCGCGGCGGAAAAGCCCTGGTTGATCTGTTGCCCCGATTTGCGGCCTTCCTCGCCCAGCCGCTTGACCGCATCGCCGACGCCGACGATTTCAGCCTTGCCGGTCTTGGAGTCGACGCGTATCTTTAGCCCAAGTTCGTAATCTGCCACGGCGTTTACTTATGAAATGGGATCGGTTATTGGCGTTCGTGTTCGGCTGGACGGCCCTGTTCGGCTTGCTGTGGTGCTTTGCGACGGCCGCGTCGCCCCGGAGTTATCAGCTTTTCGTGTTTTTGCCCTTCGTTTTGTGGATCGCCTTTAAACGCGTCTCCCCAGTCGCCCTGCTGCTCGGATTGATCCACGGCCTTCGAGCCTGATCACTTCAGCCATTCGAGCATCTGCCCGAACTCCTCTTTCGGGGCCTGCGAGGCCCGCATCAGAAGCAGCCAGTCCCGCTGCCGGCGCTTTTCGGACCGATCGATGGCCGCAAGGAAGGCTTGGGCCTGCGGCAGCGTGTAGCTCATCACGTCTCCGAATCGGTGTCCGTGCTCGATGAGTCGCTGGATGTCGTCGAAGGGACTGAGGGCAGTGCCTCCGGAAGTGCCGCCAGAAGCGTCGGCAGCACACGGAGCGTAAAAAAACGCCAGTTCTCCTTGAAGACCTTCGTCCCCAGCTCGACAAAACGATCCACCGGGAGCTTCCCGATGACGTCCACGGGCCGGTCGACTGCCAGGGCGATCAACTCGGCGAGTGACTCGCCGTGCTCGGCCATCAGGTCCAGCATTAAAGGTCCCCAGGCGATATCGTCGAGGTCGATCGCATCGCTCTCCGTTTCCCCCGCCTTGACATAGGGCCGCAGGTCGAGCGTTGCGGTGATCTGCTTGACCAGGCGGGCGATGGGCGGGACCTGCTCGTAACGGAGCGGTCCGACCTCGATAAAGTCATCGCCCACCCGGATGCCTGAGCGCTCCGGAACCAAAACATCCAACTCGTTCGTCTCCATCGCTTTCTCCTACACCGGCCGGCCGTCGACATACATCGCCGCGAGCGATGCGCGCAATCCGATGCGGGCATCGAAACCCAGCTCCTGGGGATTCTCCCGGCTCTTCAGCGCCCATTCGCCGTCCGGCGTCAGGGTCACCTTGGGGATATAGACGTCCCGATTGGCGCCAGCCGTGTTGTCGGCGATGTAGCGCAGCGCGCCGGTCTTCGCGGCCGTGCCGGCGGTAGACACCTGCTCGCGGGTGTTGGCGGTCGGGGTGAAATCGGCGGTGAGCGCCGTGCCCTCGGCCACGGAGGTGCCGGGCAGGATGTAGATCCGCCCGAGGTCGGCGTCCAGCGTGTAATCGGTATTCAGCACCAGCGGCGTCGCGCCGTTCTTGATCGCGACCGACGAACAGCCGCGGATACCGGCCGGATTGAGCGAGGTGCCGAGCTGCAGATACGTCCCCTTCTTCAGTTTCCCGATCGCTTCGCCCACCACCGGCGTCGCGGTCTGGGTCACCGTCGCCGACGCGCCGATCAGGAACAGCGGCAGGCTGTCGCCGTTGATATCACGCGTCGAGAATCTGAAGTTCCGCTCGATTCGTCGCGGAATATCGACGATCCGCTCTTCGGTCGCGGTGTCGGAGGAAAAGACCTCCACCCGCTGGGTGGTGATCGGGATCGTGATCCCCGGCGTTTCCGCCAGGTAGATCTCGCCGTCGGTCAGGTTGCCGTTGGCGTCCTCCGGCTGGAAAAAGAGCTTGCCGGCGCCCAGTACGATGTTTGGCATGGATGTCTCCGGATGGGGTTAGCGGGGCAGACCTATTCGATGACGCCTTGCTCGCGCAGCCGCTCGACCTGGTCGGGCCAGAGGAGGACCTTGTCGCCTTTCGACTTGTCCTCGCCGTAATACTTGATCGGCTGGCGCAGGACGTGTTCGGTCTGTTTCTCTTCGTCTGCGGATTCGGGGGTGGTTTTGGCCATGTCGTTCTCCTAGAAATGACGGCGGGTTTTGAGAATCAGCCGCGCCGAATGGCACAGCACGTTGGCGAACAGCACGGGACCTGCGTCGTCCATTTGAATGCCGGCCTCCTCGTGAATCCAGCAGGTGTCAACGGCGCCGCCCAGGGTATCGTCGGCCCGGAAAGCGGTGCGGATCGCATCGATCAGATCGTCGAATGCCAGCTCGCTCGCAGCGGCGTCGGACAGCGCCATATAGCCGCGGATCTGCCAACTGATGTCCTCGCGGAACAGCGACTCGGACGGCTTCGACTCCCGGATGCCCACCCGCCGCACGAACCAGCCGCGGATCTGCTTTTGCCCGCCGCCGATATCCCAGGCGTAGAGGGTCGAGAGGTCGGCCATCTGGTTGGCGTAGCGCTCGTAGGCGTGCACCCGGCCGATGTTGGCGACCGTGTTGAGCTTGGCGACGATGGCGTTGCGGATGGGGGCGGTCATGGATCTTTTTTGCTGCTAGGGATAAAAGCGGGTACTCAAAAGCCGATCCAGATACGGCCAAATGATTTCCGCCAGTTGGATCAGCCCTCGGGACCAAGGATGGGCGTCTGTGTTGTACACCGAGGCAACACCCACGGCGTCCGGGTTAGTCGCCCCAAGGAAATAGACATAGTTCGGATGCTGCACCCACTGCTCGTAAGTCGGTACGAACTCGACGGCCTGGTTCCAGTTCGATAGACCCGAGCGCATGGCCGCCCGCTGTAAATCACACTCCGTTTTCCACGAGCCGGCATAGGTTGAGAAGCCTTCCCATGACGGCGTTTCCAGGAACAAGATCCGCTGCAGGCTGGGACAATAATTAATGAACTGGGTCAGAATCGACTTTTGGTCGTCTACGATCGTCTCGTGCTGCGGGAATGAAGCATTGATATCATTCAGGGAGCCCGCCGCGATGATGATGTGTGGGTCGAATTTGATGAGGGCATCGATCTGAGTTTGCGCGAACTGGGTCCATACCCCACCAGAGTGAGCGGCTGATGCCCAGCCGCGCCCGCCGTAACAGGCCGAGAGCGTCCGAGGATAATAGCGGTATTTCCGCCACATCTTCGCACCCAACACGCCCGCCGTAGTGTGCTGGCCGAATTCTCTCCCATTCAACCCGAGGGGGTTGGTTCGATTGAATGTGCCGAGACTCACCCCATTGGCGTTCAAGAAGAAGTTTTGAACGGTCGTATAGTTATCGATCAATCCGCTCATCTTTGCGGGAAATGAATCCCCGAAATAGGCGATCCGCAACGAGCCCTGCCGCGGCTCAATATAGCGCTGTGAGAGCTGTAGTCGGCGCATGTGGTAGCGGTAATTCGCCGAGCAGAACGGCCGACCGGGAGTATCGAGCTGGCTTCCACCCACAGCCAGGCGGCGAAAGAAATTGGCACTCGCTAGCCCGGTCGTGCCCATCGTTGTGGGTGTGATAACACCAACGGCACTGCCAGGATTAGAGACCAGCATCCCGTCATACCACGCCCAGTGGTACGTTAACTGAGCCCCCGTGACACCCACGGTTTTCCAACTGAATACGATTTCAGCGAAATCCGGGTCCGCACCGGAATCTGGAAAACCGTTTAAGTGCGAAGTTAGCCCGCCTGAAAAGCTCGTGACGCTATTAACCCTGAACTGCGGCAATGCACAGTTCCAGCCAGTCGAGGTCCAGTCCGAGGCGAAATAGACGCTCCAACCTTCCTGATTCTCGCTACCGAACGCAGCCGCTACTCGAAGACCAACCAAGTCAATGTCATCACCGTTCGAGTCGTAGAACGCCGTGTTGTCCCGCTTTCGCGGGAGCTGTGCAAACCCTTTGCGCTCAACCTCGAAAACGATGGAGCCCTCGGAATGGTCGGAAGCGGCGTCGTAGAGTGTCGAGCCAGCCGGGCGGCCTCCGTAGGAGGTAGTCAGATCAAATTGTAAGGTCCGACCGTTCAGCATCTTGTAACCCATGTCAGGGTCAATGAGATCCCCCGTGCCGCTGCCCCGCCGCGTCCAGCCGGCCGGAAGGCTGGCTAGGTCGAACGTCCGAAAATCTGCGTCGACGATCAGCTTCGGATCGTCCGTGTCCCAGAAGGGCCACGAGATCTGTGATTTGGCGAGTTGGTCATAGGGCACACGGCTCATTACTTGTTCCTCGCGTAAAGGACCAGCACCTTCGCCGTCACGCTGGGAGTGACCTTCAGCGGCCCGAAGCTGTTCTTGATGCCGAATTTGCTGAAATCATGCACGGTATAACCGAGCGTCGTGCCCGTTCCACCGGAGAATACCAACGAGGCCTCGCTGTAATCCTGGTTCTGCACGCCGCCGATAGTGGCCGTGACGGCTGTGGCGTCATCGAAAATGACGAGCCCAAGCAAGACCTTGTCGTTCGCCACAGAGGAACCGTCGATGGTGACAGCCGACGTACCCGTAAGCATCACGGATTCCGCCGAACTCAGATGGTTCAGCCAGGATTGATCCGGCGCCTCCGGCAATCGTTCGCCGGCCAGAATACCGATGCCTTTGCGAATCGCCGCGGCCAGTTCCAGATTGGCGATTAACGGGCTCGCGGCCGACCCGGATGCGCCGACCAGAATCTGCGCGGAACCTGCAGCGCTCGCCCAGAGCTCGATGCTCTTCAGCGTGGCGACGTTCAAATAAAGCAGCGCGCTGGCGTTGGCCCCGAGAGAACCAGGATCGGTCGAAGCAAACAGGACGTGCAAATCGCTCGTCAGAAAATCCGAAACCTTCAGCGTCTGCGCCGTCTGGGACGAATCCTTGACGCCCACACCGCGCAACTCAAAGGCATTCAGTGCGCCCGCGCCCTTGTTGGTCAACTGCACGGCCAAGACCTCGGCGCCCTCGACGTCGTATTGGGCGATTCGCGTGAGGCTTCCGCCCACGGTGACATTCTGTTCCCGGTAATTGGTCGACATTTATCCCCCTAGTTGCTCGACGATCCGCCGCATGGCTCGATCGAAAATGGTTTGAACTTGCGCCCGCTGGGCGGCCATCGTGCGTTCGAACATGTGCGCGCCTTCGGTGCCGGGATGCTGCACCTTTCTTACCGTGACCGGCACGCCCTTAAACATGAAGTGCAGCGCCTTCCTATCCCTGATGCCGATCTCGTGCGGCCTCGTGCCCAGTTCCACTGGGATCGCGTAATTCAGTGGTGTACCGAACTTGCCCTGGGCCTTCGGATCAACCTCCACTACGCCGATCAAGCCGTCGGCTAAACGCTGCGGTTCGCCCGCGATAATGCTTTTGCGCAACGATCCGGTATCGGTCGGCGTCGCCTCCACCGTTTCCCGCTGGAGCAGGGCGAGGGATTCCTCCATCGCCGCGTGCAGTTCCCGGTCGGCCAGCTCCGGCGCCCGGCGCCAGAGCGCCTGGAACTCCGCGAAGCCGCCAAGATCGATCGCGATTTCCATCAGCGGTACCGGTTCGGGTGGGTGAGCCGGTCGCGGCCCAGGCTATTGCCGAGGTTCCAGTTCACCACCTCGCCTCCAGCCACATTTTTCTTATCCCGGACACCGAGCTCCGCCAAATACCGCTGGCGGAGTTCCTTGGCCCGCCGGGCGTATTCCCGCGCCGGGCTCTGCTGATCGGTCCGGTCGGCCTGAATGGTCGGCTCGCTGTTGTTGGCGTAAAAGCTCGCGATCTGCTCGCAGCAAATCGCCGCGGCCCAGCTCGCCACCGGCTCAAGGTCGTCGGCCGGGATCGTATCCTCGGAGGCCGACACCACATGTCGGCCGGTATGCGTCAGCCGCAGCACCGCGCCGGCCGGTACCGACGACAACAGCATCAGCTTGACCGCGGCCGGCATCGGGTACAGGTCGTACTGGTCGGCGCCGATGAAGGCGGGCGGCACCTGTCCGATCGGGTATTCCAGGCTGACGATGGCGCTGAAATCCGCCTCGAACCCGGCCGGCAGATCGATGAGGTTGCCGCCTCCCGCGATGTTGAGGTCCACCACCACGCGCCGGGGCCGATCCTTGCTGTAGCGGGTGACCGCCAGGGCGATCGCCTGATCGATGTCGCCGCTCGCGAGCCGGCCCGCGGTATCGCGGACCAGCTTCGGCACCAGGGCTTGATAGTCGGAGAGCGCCATGCGTCGATCGCCGCCTTACGCCACGATCGCGCCGTACAGGCCCCGGTATTCCAGGACGTTGCCGCCGTAGATATGCCGGATCTTGTAGGTGATCTTGTCGTTCGTGAACAGGCTGCCGACCGACGGGTTGTCCTGGACGAACAGCTCCGGCTCCTCGTTGCCGTCGAGGAAGCCGACCTCGATGGTCGGCACCTCGTTGTAGTCGCAGGACAGGAACCAGTTGTTGGCGTCGGTCCAGTACCACACCGGGATCACATTCATCTGCAGCGACTCGACGAAGTCGGTGTCGTTGTTCGTCTGCCGGCGGAACAAATCGAATCCAGACTCCTCCAGGTCGAACGGCAGCCAGAGATTCACCGGCGGAATGCCGATGCGATCGGCGGAGGTCAATTCGGTTTGTTTCAGCACCGCGAGACGCCCGGCCGCCAGCGTCGTGGCGGACAGCGCGGTCGCGCCCAGGTTGCCGTGAGACGCATGGAACAGCGCCACCGAGTCGTAGATGGTCGGGTTGGTCGCCAGGAAGTCGAGCACGAACTTGCTCAGCGTCCGCTTCGCCGCCCGCGACAGCTTCACCGGAATGCCGCGGATCGAGCCGACATCGTCGTTCCGGATCATCTCAATCGTCACGTCCTCGGTGCCGCCCTTCTTGGCGATCGCGTAGGTTGCCTTTTCGTCGGTCGGCGAGGTCAGCGGGTTGTACGCGGCGCCCTGGTTGACCGTCGGGAGATCCCCGTAACCGCCGTAGCGCGTCCGCTCCTGGGTGCGGAAATCGCCGACCGGCACCACGCTGGCCAGGCGCCGCCACACGTCGTAGCGGCCGGTCTGCTGGAAGTCGGCGATCATCCGGCGGGTGATCGAGGAGCCCAGCACGTTGGCCCAGCTCGCCGTGGTCAAGGACTCGCGGAACGCGGCCATGTCGTCGCCCAGGGCCTCACGCAGCCGGGCCGGATTGCAGTCCTCCAGATGTCCGGTCACGCGGCGGTCGCCGGTGATCTCGATGTAGCACTCCTTGAAGCTCTGAGTCTGCTTGTGATCCTTGTGCGCCGGATCGAAAAAGGCGTCGAGCATCGTGGCCAGCTTCGCCGCGCGGTCCTCGACGCGGATCTGGTCGAAATAAAGCGTCGGCTTGCCCGACTCCACGAACCGGGCGAGATACTCCCGCTCGCCGTTGATCGCGGCGGTGACGTCCGCCTCGACGAAGCGTTCGCGCGCGGCGAAATCGGCCAGCAGCTTGTCCTTCGCCGGCTGCGGCAGGTTGGATGTGCTGATCGCGACGCGCGCGTTCGCCCGCGCCTCGACCATGCGGATACGTTCCTCGATCGCGCCGAGGTCGACCGCCGCCGGTGCACCGGCGGCGGAACCTGCTTGCGTCGTCGTGGCTGCATTCGAAGAGACGGCCTCGCGGTACGCCGCTTCCAGCGCCGCGTCGTCGTCGGTGTTCAGGTTGGCGGGCAGCTGCCCGTTGTGGGCGGCTCGCACCGCCTCGATCATGCGTTCGCGCAATGCCATGTCTGGCTCCTCGGAGTGGACGGATTCGACGAGACGGATCAACTGTCCGCCGGCGCCCGGCTCGACAATCAGATCCACGGATGAAACTTTGGTGATCGATTGGGCGACCTTGACGCGCTTGCCCTCGCGCACGGTCATCTTGGCGGTGCCGTCGGCGTCGATCGAGAAGCCGAACAGGCTCGACATGTTGTTGGCGTAGGCTTCCCGGAGCTTCACGCCGATCTCGCCGTCCGGCTGGATCAATTCCAGCTTGGCGCGCACCTCGCCGCAGTCGGGCATGGCCCCGGCGACGAACTTGGCCTCGACCAGGCGGCCGATCAGGTTCCGGACATCCTTGCCGGCGCCCTTGACGTGCTCGTCGTCCGACTTGACGAACACCCGCGCGCCCTCGAACAGCGGCACGGCCTCGCGCAGCACGGCATCGGGATAGAACACGTTATTGAGGGACAGCCCGGCGCGGATCGCCCGGATCAGCCAGCGCTTGCCCTCGGCGGCCTCCACGAACACCGACCGCACCGCTTCCCGCATCGTGACCGGCACGTACTGCTCGATCACTTCGACCGGCTCGCCGATCGCGACCGTGTTGTCGTCGTTCAGGGTGTAGGGGTAAGCCCAGTAGCGGCCTTCCTTCTCGCAGATGACCCGGTCGGGATAGATGGCTTCGATTCCGGCATAGGACATCTCCGAGCGGCCCGGATAAATGGCTTTCACCAGCCCCGCGCGGACCAACTCGATGATCTGCCGGAACTCGGACGTCGCCGCCTCGCGCAGCGCTTCGCCCTGGAGACCGGACTGGGGGATTCGCACGGCCATTACTGGGCGGCCTTCTTCGACTTGGCGTCAGCTTTCGGCTTGTCGCCGCGAAGCTTCCGGCCGTCGATCGTCACCACGACCACATGCGTGCCGTAGTCGCGGAAGGCGAAGACCTCATCGGGTCTGACAGGCTTCTTGGCCATTTCGCCGGTCGGTTTGCCCTCGTCGTCGACTTCAGGGACCTCGCGGAACACCCACGCCGCGACTTGACTCTTGGTCAGCTCGGTTTCGGCCGGGGAATCTGCGGTTTTGGATTCGGACATCGGCTGCGCTCCAGGATGATGAACATCGATGGGAACGCAGATTAAAGGGACAGGGAAAACAGCGGCAGCTGAAACGTTTCAGCGGGGATCTTGGGGAGGGGACGACACCAGCATAACCGGAATCCGTTTCCGGTGTCGATTGGATTAGGCGTCACAAAGCGTCATGACGCCGTTATGGGGCGCGCAACGGATTCAGGCGGGCGTATGGAGCGCGTGACAGGGTGTTGCGCGGCTGTGGCGATTTAATAGTGGATTCAGTGCGCTAGCTTGAGAAAGAGCGAGAACTTCTCGTCCAGCACATCAAACTGCTTCACGAACCATTTCTTGATTTCAGCTTGCTTGTGAATGTTTGTTTTCCTTTGCTCACTGTGCGGCATTTCTTGGAGCTCCTCCTCCAAACAATGCAAGTCGACTGCGTTGCGATAAAGCTCCTTGTCCAAATACTCGGCGATCTCAACGCTTAGAAGCCATTTCGCTTCTCGTACGCCGGACAAGAATTGAAACAGTTCGTCATCCTTTACTTTCCCGTGAGCCGTAATTGCTGCGATAAATTTCAGGGCTACTTCATACACTGCGAGGCGACGATCAAAAAGTTCAAGCTTCAACTTATTCTGAGCAGTTCGCCATTGTCGAAAAGCAATGAAAATACCGAAAAAGGCAACAGTAGGTGTTAGCAAAGCTGAGAGATAGGCTGTCCAGTGGGGATCAGAGCTCACAGGACTTGCACAAATCATCACTTTATCTGCTCCCAATCCCGCAGAAACACTTCGGTTATTTGATACTGCTTTTTCTCGGGATTGAATTTGGATGTGACGGCGATGCTTGCCATCACCGAAATTTCCCGCGCCAGCTTGGTCCGGTCGACCGTTGGATCAACGACCATTTTGACTCTGTGTTCCGACAATCCGGGGACAATGCAGCGCCAGCCCTGCTTCTCGCTATCTAAGTCCGTAGCCCTTATTTGAACGAGAGCGCGGGGGTACTCCTCAACCTTACTCTCCGGTTGCGGCGGATCGAAGCGCTCGGGAGCGGCTTGTATGGTTTTTGCCTCGATAATAGTCTTTTCGTTCCCGTCAATGACGATCGTCGCTTCCTTGTCCGCTTTCGCAGGGTGCACTGCCAGTACTGCACCCTGCGCCAACATTTTTTTGTCGCGAATTGAGGTATCCATCACCTGCATGAGTGCGTCGGAGCTGACGTTCAAAGTCTCGGCGACAAAGTGAATGACGGTATTCTGGTTGCCAGTGATGGTCGCTGTTGCAGCTTCGGACGCATCTTTCGACAGTGTGAGGTAGATACCATATGCAAGCGCAGCTGCTATCAAGGAACCGATTACTGCCGAGGCGACTTTAGGGTTATCCATTCCAGTTTTTTCTCGAAGTGTTGTTATCCACTCGTTAAACCCTTGTTCGTCTTTAAAGAAGAAACGCAAAATGAAGTCTTGATCAAGAGAACCGGCCGAGATTTCTTGCACATAGAGCTCAACCTTTTTGACGGCACCTTCTAAAACTAGCGCATTCGCCAGATTCGGAAGCTCCTGGACAATCTTGTCGAATCCCTGGAGTGATTTGATGATCTCCGTAACGGGAACTGCTTCCCGCGTTGTGTATTCAATATGATGAACGGTTTCAAAGCTATACATTAACCCCCCCAAGAAATCCACAGGCTTAGCCTATCCTGCGGCCACACATTACTCAAAAGCCCCATACGTACGCAGGGACACTATCCCTTGATTGCCCTGTCAAGCGACTTTGCCAAGAGGCTAAGAAACCCAATGTATTCCAGCGCCTTTTCCGGATCATCCTGGATTAGGTCGTGAGCCCGAGGATTCCGGAGAGCTAGCATTGCCCCGGCATAGAGGAACATCATCCCTTGTTGTTCACTACGATCGGTTTCTGTCCGCAGCTCGCTGAATCGTAGCACCGGCGCTTTTGGGCTAAATACTGTCTGCATGAGCTCAGTTCCAGATAGTTCGTACCGACCGCTTCTCATCTTGACGAGATGATCGAGTACTTTGCAGGCATCCTCAACGGCATTAGCGTAATGCCCGTCGTGGAACAGCCTTCCTACTGCTCGCTCGATCTCGGGATGGATATCCAATTCCTCGAAAGCTCGGACGGCACGTCCCTCTGGTGTTTCGCCGAGGTCTTGTAGCTTCTCTTTAAAGAGTTCGATTATTGTTTGAAGCTTTGAGATCGCCTGATCGATGCCACGCCTATAGCCCTCACGCACCTCGGATATAGGTGGCTCATATCCCATAATCAGTGGACTTGTATTGAGTGACCATACTTCAAAACGTCTGTACTCAACCGTATCTTTTCCGAAAAGCTCCACTAAGGTGTCATCAATTTTGTCTTCCATCGCTTTAAGGAAAGGTTCACCTCCCTGAATCGCTGCTATATCGACGGCCTTCAATTCGCCAATCCGTCGCTCAAGCTTTGGTATTGCCGCCTTCATTTGTTGAGGCGACAAATTTGCCGACTTTGGCTGTACTGGAACTGATCGCTTTGCCATTGCTGATAGTGTTTCTTTATGCCTGATGACGTTAGCTCACTCGACGAGTTACGCACTCGCCTCTATCGGACTACCTTTCTTAAGTTTGAAGTTTTCGTCGTTTTGACAATAAGCCAAGGCGTCGAATAGCAGCCCGGTGATGCGCATGAGGTTTTCCGGCTTATCGATTAGGATTTGATTGCCTGGGCCGACCTCCAAGCCGGCGCGGCGGATCTCCATCATGTGTTGCGGTGTCAGATCCATAATGAACTGGATCGAGGGACGCTTCTTGTCACCGCTAAATCGGAGCAGCCATCGATTCGTTTTGTTTTGATAAAGCACAGTGAAATAACTTTCCGTGTCCTTCCCGGATAACGGTTCACCCGGCAGGATTTCCTGGACGATAGCAAGCAGTTTACGTTCGGCGGCCGTCGTAACGATCTTGCTGTTTAGCAAGTCGATCACATCCACTTCTTCATCAGTTTGTGTGGGGGTTTCTGGAATGGGCTCAGCCGCGGTTGGTGCCGATAGGCTGTTGACCACCATGTCGCTCATGGTCTGGGCAACGGCCTGTTTAACAATTGGCGTGATGCTCTCGATAAACTTGGCGGTCAAGGTGCGCTGAATCGTTGACTTACCGACGACGTAACGTACGAAATCGGTGTCACATTCCAGGATGCTCTTCTTAATAACGGTCTTGAACGCAGCCAGGTAGACACTTTCTTCCGCCAGCGTACGGAGTGCCTCCGGTTGAAATTTGTCGTGCCGAAAACGGCTCAATTGCTCAATATCGGTCGCAGACAGGCCCAGGAAATCAACCGTGAAGAACGGCTCCTTATCCATGACGTTTTTATCTTTCAGATCTGTGAAAAACCGCCACTCCCGACCGTTAGTGATTGCGCCTATTGTGACTTCCGGCGTTGCATTGAAGTAGCGGGCCAGCTGCGGCGCGTGGTTGGTGAGATTTTCTCTATAGCTTTTCGCCTCCACGAACATCACGGGGACGCCGTTACAGAATAGTGCATAGTCCACACGCTCATTAGCCTTGACGCCGGGGACATCGGCACAGAATTCCGCTTTAACCCGGGTTGGATCGTAGGGACTGAACCCCAGGATATCCAGTACCGGGAGAATTAGTGCCTGCTTGGTGGTTTCCTCGGAATCGCAATGACCTCCGACATTCGTGACGTGTTCGACATGCCGCGATAACCGTTCTTTAAAATCCATACGCCCCCCTATCTATGCAAGAATTAGAACCCCTGACGACTTTTACCGAATTTTAGTCGCCCCATCAGTGACAAATTCACACGAGCTACCGCATCGGTGGGTTACGCCGGAGTACCGGCTAACCCACCCTGCAACCTACGGCTTCGCAGCCACGGCGCCCTGCGTAAACGCCCCTTGCTCGTGCAACTCGTGGTAAAGGTGATCCGCGATATCGTCGACGGCGTGCTTGCCGCCGATCCAGGAGAACGGCAGCGCCGGAAGGAACAGGATCTCCATTACCGTGGTGACGGCGTTCTTGGCCTTGGCTTCGTAATGACGCGATGTCTTGTTGTCGATCAGCTCGACATTCAGATCGTAGGTCAGGGTCGACGACGTCGGCAGCAGCATCAACGTCAAACCGCTCAGCACGGCTAGACCAATAGAACCCTCTTCATCGCGGGTGCCCGACAAAATCAGGGTGTAATCCGGCGTACCGTCCAGCTCCCCCGCTTTGCCATAGTCCGCAACGATGCCCCGGCTTTCCCACCGGTCCATGATGAGCTTGGTCACCTCACCGGCAACCGTGGTATTAGAGAAGGGGCTGGCGTTGGTGCCTTCCCCGTTTAGGCGCTGGATGAAATCCCCGACTTTCGTTTCGATCACCACCGCCTTGGTCGTCGCCTTGACCTCCGGAACCTTGCGCAGCATCTCCTCGTTATAGGTCATGCACCCCGAGAGCATGGCCAGAATCGAACATAGAGCCAAACGGCCGATACGCGTCATATCCCCCCCTTTCGAATTGAAAAAGCGCCACGAATGTTAACAACTCATTTCATGGCAAATGTGACAACTAAGCTTTATTTTGGCCGCCTCCTGCCCGTTGTTTCAGCTCGGCCACTTCTCGCTCCAGCTCCTTCATTCGTTTAATTTTTTCAAGCTCCTCCTGAATCTCTTCCTGCCCTTTCTCATCGAGCATCTCGATGAGGTCGAGGAGTTTCTGTTTGCGCGGCGTTAGGGCGAATCTTGCTTGCGGCTCGGCGGTGCCGGTGCGCACGCCGGTCAGTACGTACTGCGTATCGATCCCGGTCACTGCGAGCTTTGCTAAGAGCTCTGCGGATAATCGTTTCCGCCCGCCAACGACATCTTTGAGTCCCTGAGGATCTTTCTCCCCTGCCTGGCGAGCAGCTTCCGCCAAGGAAATGCCGCGCGCCGATAATTCCTCGCGCAAGCGAAGGTGTATTTGTTCTACGTCACCGCTTGACATGGTGTAAATGTTCCACCATCATATTTCTAACTTCGATTATTACCTGATTTGACCAAAAAAAGAGACGCCAATGCACGCCATCGCTCACGCGATCGATTCGCCACAAAACCCGAGACAAGGAGTCGTCATGCACCCTGCCGATATCAAAGCGGCCATTGAGAAGGCCGGCAGCAGCCAGATCGCCATAGCCAGGAAGCTAGGCGTCTCCGATGTAGCCGTAAACCACGTGATTTACGGCCGCTCGACATCGCGCCGGATTGCCGACGAAATCAGCCGCGTAACCAAAATCCCGCTCTCAAAGCTCTGGCCAGGCCGTTATGAACCAAAAAAGTGAGGCTCGTACCATGCCCGAATTTTGTGGATTCAGATTAGACCAGCCGATCCTCGGCGTTGACTACGCGCCTGGTCGATCGAGCCCGCCAACTCCCGAAGCGTCCGCTGGGTTGCAGCCAGGTGCGGCCGATCAAAGCTTAGCTTGCCCGCCATCCGCTGCATCGACTCGCAATACCGAGGGCCGTCGATGACTCCGTTATCCTCCAGCTCAGCCACCAAAAACCCTACAGCGATGGCTAGGCCCTCGATCCGACCCGCCAGTTCATTGAATTCCTCGGCGCTCATGAGGATATCCCCCGTTGTGTTGTTTGCGACGGGGGAATTTTTACAGGGCGCAAAGTTGTTGCATAGAGCAAAAACCGAATTTTGTTTGGAAAGGACTCCGGGAGGTCATTTCCGAACATGAGCCGAAATTGGAAACGCATCCAGCCGACCAGTCTTTTGCATGCCTTGCGGCTCTGCAAAGACCACGCGCGCGAGAAACACAACCGCTCGGTGGAGCGGATCGCCGACCTGATGGGGGTGACCCATGATGCGCTCTATAAGTGGTTGGCCACCGGAAAGATGCCGGCGAGCCTGATCCCGGCATACGAAATGGCGTGCGGCATCGACTACGTCTCTCGTTGGCTGGCGATCTCCGCCGGCAAGCTGGTAATCGACATTCCGACCGGCAAAACCGCCAAGCCGGGCGACATTCACGAGCTGCAAGACATCCTGAATTCCGCCATGGGTAACCTGATCCGGTTCTACAGCGGCCGTGCCCAGGCGGATGAGACCCTGGCCGCCATTCAGAGCGCCATGGAAGGCTTGGCCCTGCACCGCGGCAACGTGGCGAAACACGCACACCCCGAACTCGATTTTGGAGGAGAGGAATGAAGATCACGGGTTACACCATCCCCGGCTCGCGCAACGGCCAGTCATTCACGGTGCCGGAACCGTACGCGCCGTATTTCAAGGACCAGGACACGGATCAAATCGCCGACGCCCTGCGCCGGGAGACCGGGCAGGAACCAAAGTGGCAGACCGTCCGTGGCGCGGTGATTCGGTTGGCGAAACAGCGCCGCAATGCACCGAACGAACGTTCGGCGATCGCCGGAGGCACGGCATGAGCAAAACCCAGACCGTGGAAGCGGGTGAAAAGGTCCTGGACGTGCTCCGGGTTCTGGAGCGCAACTTCGCCCACGGCTACAGCCCGACGGAGCTGGCCAAGGCTACCGGCCTTCCGGCCAGCGCCATCACCCGCTATGTGGCCACGCTGGAGGCCAAGGGCTACGCGGAGCGGATTCCGGAGACCGGTCGGATTCGGATCAGTCATCGGCTAGCCCAAGTATCGATACAGATCATGAATTCGCTCGATGCGGCGGCGGCTCGGATCGAGGAATCCCGGCAGCGGATCACCCGACTAACCGGCGGGATGGAAACGTTCGAGCAGGCGAAACAACGTGTGATGACTAAACCCGGAGATTGAATATGGCGAGAAAGCCTACTGACACCGAACTCGACGAGCACGTCGTGACCGACACCGACAACGAACTGGCGAACATATCCAGGGAATACACCGCGCTGACTCACGAGATCGACGAACGCTTCGGCGACATCATTCCCTACCAACGCGATCGAGTCATCCAAGAGACTCGGTTTCTCTTAAACCAATCGGCCGAAGCCATGCTGGAAGCTGGTAAGCGGCTGATCCAGCTCAAGGAGCATGAGCCGCACGGGAGCTATTTGGAAGCTTTGGAGATGATTGGAGTAGATCGATTTGCTGCCGCCAAGATGATGAAGGCTGCGCTCAAATTTTCAAATGTGCGTTCAAACGCACATTTGATGAGTTTCGGAAAAACCAAGCTGATCGAGCTGGCGGTTCTGGATGACGAAGAGATCCAGGAACTCAGCGAAGGCGGTACCGTCCGCGGCGTACAGCCCGACGAAATAAGCTGCATGTCGGTCCGCGAGCTCCGTGCCGCGTTACGCAAAGCTAAGTCGGACAGAGATAAAGAAATCGCAGAGCTCCGGGAAAGCTTGGAGGCTAAGAGCAAACTGATCGCAGCCAAAAACGAAAAAATCGACGAGCTCTCCACCAAGCTGGACAAGCGCCAGTACGCCGAGCCCGAGGACAACACGTCCCGCTACGTCCTCGACCTGCAAAACGAAGCGCTGGCCATCGCGGTGAAGATCCAAACCAGCCTGACGGCCCGCATCGTCGCGGTCCTGGATGCGCACGAGGCCGAGCGTCAAGAGCACGCCCGGTTGCTAGTAGCTCAGGCTTTGGGCCAAATCGTCTCCATGGCGCGAACGGTGGGGAAGGATGTCGACGTACTGCCCGCCGAGGACGCCCCCTCCATTTTCCGCGAAGCGGCCGGCGACGATGACCGCGAAATCTGGGCGAAGATCAACGCCGATCTCGCGGAACAGAACGCCCAAGCCGGCACGGTGAACTGATCATGGACCTGCACCGCCTCCGCGTCGCCGACCGTTACGCCAAGCGCCTGGCCGAGACGCCGCACAGCGAAAAGGGGCCGGTCGTCGAAGCCGGCGCCGCCGAACTCGGCATTTCCAAGCCGGCGTTCTACCGGCTGCTGCAGCGGGTGACCGTGAGCGACCGCAAGCGGCGAGCTGACCACGGCGACTACGAGCTCTCGCGGGCCGAAGCGGACACGATCAGCGCATACCTGATGGAAGGCTACCGGCTCAACGAGAAGCGCGGGCGCACCCTGGAGACGGCGGTGGACGTTTTGCGCGCCAACGGCGAGATCCGCGCGGAGCGGGTGGATGTCGCAACCGGCGAAATCCGCCCCTTGTCCTATTCGGCCATCGCCCGCGCCATGCGCGGCTACGGGGTGCACCCGGAGCAGCTACGCCGGCCGACCCCGCACCAGGCGCTCAGGAGCCTGCACCCGAACCATGTTTGGCAGGTGGACGGCTCGGTGTGCGTGCTCTATTACCTGCCGGGGGGCGGGGCGGTGATCGAGGAATTGGACCCGGCCGTCCACTATAAGAACAAGCCGCGCAACCTCAAGGCGATCGAGGAGCAGCGCGTCATCCGCTACGTGCTGACCGACCACGCCACCAACGTGATCCGCTGGCGCTATTACCCCCACGCCGAGACCGCCGAGCACACCGTCCGGTTCCTGGCCTGGGCCATGGCGCCCAAGGCGAACCCGAGCGATCCCTTCCACGGCCGTCCGGTCATTCTGATGGTCGACCCCGGCGCGACGGCCGGCGGTCTGGTCAAGCGCTTCTGCGCCCGGCTCGGTATCCATCTGATCGTCAACAAGCGGCGCAACGCGCGCGCCAAGGGGAGCGTCGAAGGCGCCCAAAACCGGGTCGAACTGGCGTTCGAGCATGGCCTCCGCGATCAGAAAACCGCGATCCGGAGCTTCGAGCAGCTCAACCAGGCCGCCGAGGTGTTCCAGCTCTGGTGGAACGCGACCAAGAAACACACCCGCCACGGCATGACCCGGTTCGACGCCTGGATGCACATCCGCGAGCACGAGCTGATCAAGACCCGGTCAGAGGACGTTCTCCTGTCGCTCGCGACCCGAGAGCCGCAAAAGCGCAGGGTGAACGGCGACCTGACCGCCGAGTTCCAGGGCCGCACCTGGAGCGTGATGGATGTCCCCGGCGTCATGGTCAAGGGCGATGTGTTCCTGCACTGGCACCCCTTCAAGGACTGCGCGATGGCGGTGGTGACCGACGCCGACGGGAACGAGCGGCACATCGAGCTGCCGGACGTGACCGGCACCGTCGACCCGCTCAACGGCGAATGGGGCTTCCAGGCCATGGCTCCGGTCATTGGCGAGGAGTTCAAATCGCCCGGCGACACCGAGACCGACCGGAACCGCAAGCGCATCTCGATGATCGCCAGTGGCGCGAAAACCCTGGAAGCCGATGAAAAGTTGCGAGGCCGGAAGGATTTTCAATCTTTCGGCGGCCGGATCGATCCCTACAAGGAAGCCAAGGAAACCGAACTCCCCGCCTACCTCGCGAAGCGCGGCACCGATCTCCAGATCGCCGCGCCCACGGTCGAACTGATCCCGCTCAACCACGTGCAAGCCGCCAAGTGGCTGCGCGCTCGGCTGGGCGACGACTGGCGGCCGGAGCATTTGCAACAGATTCAGCGGGAGTACCCGGACGGGGTCCCCGAAGCCGAACTGCCCGCTCTGGCCGAGCGCCTGAGCCGGGGAGAAGCCCGCCAGCCGAAGCTGGCGATTGTGAAATAACCGGAGATTAAACAATGACAGCAGATGAGTTTATCAAGGCCGTGGCCCACGAGTTGAAAGACCGTGTACCCGAGGACACCGTGCGGATCGTCATCGAGGCGACCGACAAGGTAGCGATAGACACATTCTCCGCGGGCGAAAAGGTGCCGCTGCCCTGGCTCGGGTTGGATACCACCGGTTGGGCGATGAGCCAAGTAAAGGCAGAGCTGAAGAAGGCGCAGGAGAAATTTCCGCCGCTCAACAGCCCGCACGAGGGTTTCGCCGTAATCAGGGAAAAGCTCGATGAACTGTGGGATGCAGTGAAATCGGACAATCCGGAGGATGCCGTAAACGATGCCATCCAGGTTGCGGCGATGGGTGCCCGGTTTGTGGTGGACCTCGGGCTGGAAGCCTAAGCAACCATGGAAGTCACCATCACACTACGCGACGACCCGCTGGCCGAAAACCCGGACAACGTGGCCGTCGAGCTGAAGTTCGATCCGCCGCTGACCGAGGCGGAGAAAGTCTCGCCCGCGGCAGTGCTGGCCACCCGTTTTACCGAGTCGGTTTGGCATATCAATGAAACGGGACGCTGGCACGGCCTCGCGACCCGATCGGAGAAAACCGATGGCCATTAAGTTGAAAGCCGTCCTGGCCGAGCACGGCATCAGCCTCGCTGAGCTGGCGCGGTCGATCGACATCAGCCGGCCGACGCTCTCGGGGATCTGCAATCACGGCCAATGGCCGAAACATCCTGCGAAGGATGTGCTGGTCGTCAGGATCATGGACGAATTGATCGCACGTCTGGGGCACGAGGATTGGGACGCCGACGGGCTGTTCGAAGAGGTGGCTGACGAGCGCTGCAACGCTCGCCAGCCGGTCGACATCGCTCCGGTAAAGACCGGGGCCATATCTGAGGAAGACTTTATGTTACTGCGAAAACAAGGGCTGACACCAGCCGCGAAAAAGCACTTCGGTCTGTTCCGCGATCCCTTCGCGGACGACGTGCAGGAAACCGACGACGTGTTCGTCTCGCCCGACATCCGCTACGTGCGGGAGGCGATGTTCCAGACCGCCCGGCACGGCGGCTTTCTGGCCGTCTGTGGAGAGTCGGGCGCGGGCAAATCCACCCTGGCGGACGACATCGAGGACCGGATCGTCCGGGAAGAATTGTCGATCACGATCATCCGCCCCTACGTGGTGGGCATGGAAGGCGACGACACCAAGGGCAAGCGGCTCAAGGCCGGGGCGATCCTCGACGCGATCCTGCGGAAGGTCGCCCCATCGTCGCCCAGGCCCTCGGATCTCCAAAACAAGACGGCCCGCGCGCACGATGCGCTGATTGCCTCGCACCAGGCCGGCAACCGGCATTGCCTGATCCTCGACGAAGCCCACCGGCTGGCGCCGCCGACCCTGAAGCATTTGAAAGGGTTTTACGAGCTGAAGCTCGGGCACGCGAAATTGCTCTCGATCATCCTGATCGGGCAGCCGGAGCTGCGCATGCGCCTGGACGAGCGCAACCCGGAGCTGCGCGAAGTGACGCAGCGCTGCGAGGTGGTGGAACTTCCGCCGCTGGACGCCAGGCTGGAGGAGTATGTCGCGTTCAAGCTCAAACGGATCGGCAAGGAACCGGCGGAGGTGTTCGAACCCGACGCCCTGGACGCGGTGCGTGCCCGGCTGACGTTCGCGCCCGCCGGGGCATCCGGCCGGTCGGCGCGGGCGGCCGATCGCGTGAGTCTCCTCTACCCCCTGGCCGTCAATAACCTGATCAGCGGCGCCCTGAACCTCGCCGCCGAACTCGGCGCGCCCAAGGTCAACGCCGATTTGGTCAAGGAGGTCTGATGGAACTGGTCATCGACAAGAAAAACACCCCGCTGAGCGGCATCAAAGTGGCGTTTTCGGTCACCACGGGAACGGTGGTGCTCGTGCTCCTCGGGGAAAACCGCTTGCCGGTCGGCGTCATCGACATGGCGCCTCAGTCGGCGATGGACCTTGGCCGGATGTTGCTTTCCGCGGCGACGTTGCCGAAAGCGCTGGCGGATACCAAGTCGGACAACGAGAAGATGAACTAGGGGAGATCGACATGAAGAACCATGCAAAAGATAGAAACAAACACCTGGCCCGCGCCATGCGCCTGGCGGCGGATGCGACCGAGGATCTCACGGCGCGCGGCATCGAGGTGATGGCGGTGTGCTGCCTCGGGCGGCTGCCGGTGCTGACGCTCCGGTGGTCGCCGGCTTGCAAGGCTCTGGGCGGGGAACGGATCGGCCGCGGCGGCAGCGCCGGTGAACGCTACGTCCGCCGCGAGGCGCCGTACCACGGCGTGACCGTCCGGTGGGACGAACCGGACAACCGCCCGACCCCCATCACCGGTTTTTTGGGACTCGGCCGCGTAGAGGTGCGCCCATGATCGCCGCCATCATCGGAGCCTCGCTGATTTTTAGCCTCGGCCTATTTGCCGGACTCTGGCTTGGCGCGCTGCTGGACCAAAGCCGCAACCCGGAGCCGGACGAACATTGCGAGGCCGAGGGCTGCGGTCAGTCGCCGGCCGGCCGGCGCCTGGCGGTGACGGCATGGGACGATGACTTTTTCCTTCTGGAGAAGTGATGAAGCTCACCTGTCCATCGTGCGGCGCGTTGATGAGCCTGGATGTGGTGGTGGCCCACGACGGCGCGCGGGAGGCAGTGCAGATCGCGCTGCAACTCCCGGCGCCGCTCGGGAAATTGCTCATCCAGTACATGACGCTGTTCCGCCCGAAAACCCGCCAGCTCTCGCTGGACCGGCTGGCGGCGCTGCTCGGCGAGCTGCTGCCGCAGATCCAGGCGGCGCAGATCAAACGCGACGGACGGCTTTGGCCCGCCCCGCAGGAGGTGTGGGCGGCGGCGCTGCAGGACATGATCTCCCGCCGCGACGGGTTGACCCTGCCGCTCAAGTCGCACGGCTATCTCCTCGAGATCATCGCCGGGATCGGCGAGAAGGCTGTGGCCAAGGCCGAGGCGCAGCGCGAGGAACAGCGCCGGTACCAACCGGAAGGAAAACGGGCAGGAGCCCCGATCTCGGCCGCGGACGCCGCCAACCGGACGGCCGCTATGCGAGCGGCATTGAAGAAATGACGACTGGTAGGGTGGGTTAGCCGCCAGGCGTAACCCACCGATTCCGCGAGACTACATCATCACAAGGGGACTTTATGGCACGCAAACGCATTGAAGGCACGCAATTCACCACCTGGGACGACGTGGACCAGGCGCTCCGCGAGATCGGCGAGATCGACCGGGATCTGGCGCTGATCGAGGGCGATACCAACCACGCGATCGACGAACTGAAGGCTAAGGCCAAGGCCGATTCGAAGCCGCTCCTCGACCGGAAAGCGGCGCTGGAACTCGCGATGAAGGAGTTCTGCGAGGCAAACCGCGGCGAGTTCGCCAAGGTGAAGACCAAGGCGTTGACGTTCGGCAGCGTCGGGTTCCGGCTTTCCACCAAGATCGTCATCCGGCGGATCGGCGATACGGTCCAGGCGCTGAAGGATCTGGGCCTGGCCCAGTGCCTCCGCATCAAGGAAGAGCCGGACAAGGAAGCGATGAAGAGCCTGTCGGCCGAGACCCTCGCCGAGGTGGGCGCGTCGTTACGGACCGAGAACGCCTTCGGCTACGAGATCGACCGGGCCAAGCTGCCGGAGGTGGCGTGATGCGAACCCCGGCAGAACTCCGGGCCGAAGCCGAACGGCTCCGCGCTATGGCCAAGAACCGCCGCGAGGCCGCGGAGTTTGCCGACGGGCATGCGTATCGCGACGATCTGCGGCGGGCGAAGGAACACGAACAAGAGGCGCTGGCTCTGGAACGAAAGGCGACGGAGCTGGAGGCCGCACAGGCTAACGGCTACACGGTGGGCGAGGCGCATCCGGCGGTCGTGGAGCCTGGTTTGGCGGCCTGCCCATTTTGCGGAGAAGCGAGCCTCGACGTGATTCGTCCAGATGGATTTCCAGAAGGGTTCCCTGCCATGCAAGTGATCTGCAGAAACCCAGGGTGTCTTTGCAGTGGTCCGATTCGTCCGGATCGCGGCGAGGCGATCAGCTACTGGAATGCCAGGGCTGAATTACACGAGGTGTAAAGATGAAATTGGATAAGGCAAGCATTACCGGCTTCGGTTTCACCGATACTTCGACCGCCTCGCCAATCGAAAAGGCCCGGCGTGTACTGACCGCGCTGGCGCAAGAATCTAACCCGAAGTACTACTTCAGCGATGGCTATCCGCGATACGAAGAGATCCACAAAGATGCGGCCGCGACACTGAAAGTGTTGAACACACTTACAGCCACGCTTCCGACTCCCAATGAAGTGGATGAATACATCCAGTCCCTAAAGTGGAATAACGAGACGGACGATTACGCGCGAACATTGGTAGCCGGCAACATCCGCTGCTTCGTGGCCTGGCTCGTGAGAAGGTCAATACCGTGACTGACGATTCCAACATCATCGATTTCGCCCAAGCCAAGCCGCGCCGGTCGTTCCGCGTGGCAGGACTGGAGCGGGCGCCCCGCTGCGCCCATCGGCAACTGGTGGTGGTCGAACTGAGCCGGACTTTGGCGTGCAAGGATTGCGGCCAGGTCATCGACCCCTTCGACTGGCTTCTGAACGTAGCGCGCCGGGCCGACCGGTTCGATACGCAGTACCGCGAGCTGCGCGCCATGATCGAAGAGAAGCAAAAGAAGCTTGCGGCCGTGCTCAAAGAGGTCAGCACGGCGGAGCGAAAGCGGGACGGCTTGAAGCAGGAAATCGCCGAGCTTTCCAAGCAACTCCGGTTCGAATTCGGGCTGCCGGAGGCGGAACTGCAACGGATTAAGGAGCGGTTGAGATGATCCGAAATATCAGCAGCCCCGTGCCTGTTATGCGGCTAGTAAAGCGTGCTATCTGCTGGTGGTTTGGGTGCGTTCCGGTTTGGCAGGCAAGTGCATTTGGAGACGCTATTCCGTGCGGACGGTGTGGAGCGCCGGATATCAGCTACGAGGATCTAGCCGGTCTCTCACGACATGCACGCCTGAAAGCATGGTTGCGATATTGGCTATTCCGCCGTTGGTGGCCGGAGCCATGTAGAGACTGCGGTAAACGCTTCGGACACCACGATGATTGCCTGCCTTTTTGATTCCATTCGGTAAGGGTTAGACATGAGTAACCAGGATATCCAAGTCCAATGCACACGATGCAGAAACAAGCACCTGCAAAGCGCGCGCGTTGAAGGCAAACCGGACAAATTTGGTCTGACACCGCTGATTTGCCCAAGATGCGGCGGACACAATGTCTACAAGCTGGACGCTAACGAGAAGCCAGCGCGCGCTCGATAAGGCTCCCTATGTCAGCACATCTAATGAGCACAAACGACCGCGCCCGCCTGATCCGCCTGATCCATGTCGGCAAGGGCCAGCTCAAGCTGGAGGACGAGGTTTACCGGAAGCTGCTGCAGTCCGCGACGGGGAAGACCTCCACCACGGAGATGCGCGTCGATCAGCTTGAAACCGTGCTGGCGCGGCTGAAGAAGCTCGGCTTCAAGGTCCGGGTGCCGAAGGCCAAGGGCGAGCAGCGCCGGCTGGCGCATACGCCGCAGGATCGGAAGATCCGGGCGTTGTGGCTGGAACTGCACACCCTGGGCGCGGTGCGCGATCCGTCCGAAGCGGCGCTCAACGCCTGGGTGAAGCGGGAGACGGGCGTCGAGGCGTTGCAGTGGGCGGATGGCGAGCAAGCGTCCAAGCTGATCGAGAAGTTGAAAATGTGGCTAAATCGGGTGAACCGGACCGATGGATAAGGCCCTGCTGCCGCCAACCATCCAGGAGATCGTCGATATCGTCGGACTCGAGTCAGCGCTCAAGCTGGTGGACGCCTATGGCGGCACGCGCGTGTGGTTTCCCGCGAATCCGGAGCCGGACCATCATCTGGTCAAGACCCTGGGGGACGCGGCCTATGCGCTCTGCGAGCGGTTCGCGCTGGAGTGGCTCGATATCCCGAAATGCCAGCGGGCATTGCGCGCGGTGCGGGATGCCGCTATCGTAGAAATGCTCCGGCAGGGGCACACCCAAGCCGAGGTCGCCCGCGAATACGGCCTCACCTGGCGCCAGGTGGCGAACATCGCCGCCCGCTACCGAGCCACCGAGCCAGACCCCACAGCCGATCTCTTCGGGTTGCTCGAAAATCCCCACTGAAACGTTTCATCTGCCGACTGTTTCGCCGCCTCCCTATCATCGTGCCCATTGCGGCGTAGGGGAGCGGTCGTTCCCGCCAGTCTCATAAGCTGGAGATCGCCGGTTCGAATCCGGCCGCCGCTACTAGTCTGCCCCAGTGTGGGCGATCGACAGGAGCGACCGATGTACACCCCAATCCCCCCGAAAAGAGCCTCTGTCGAAGAGATCGATACGCTCGCGCGCACGCTGTACGGCGAGGCGCGGGGCGAGGGCATTCTCGGCATGTCGGCCGTCGCCGCCGTGATCATGAACCGGGCGCGCAAGCGCCGTGCGGACGGCGGTCCGTATTGGTGGGGCGATGGGATTATCGGCGTGTGCATGAAGCCGCAGCAGTTCTCCTGCTGGAATCCGGACGATCCCAATCGGGCGAAATTGCTCAACGTCACGGAGCGCGATCCATTGTTTGCGCAGGCGCGGGTTATCGCCCATATCGCCTCGGCGGGCTGGCTGGCGGACCCAACCGGCGGAGCGGATCACTATCACGCAAGCAGCATCCTTCCGAAGTGGGCCGTGGGCATAGAGATGACCGCCAAGATCGGCCGCCACGTGTTTTACAAGTTGTCCTAGCAGGAGCCCTCATGAGCCAGCCCAAGCTTTATGTCATCGTCGCCGAACTCCCTAACGGCGATCGTTTGGTCACCAAGACCGACGCAAGGCCGTTATCCCAAGCGCTGGATACCGCGCGCATCTTGAATCAGACGACGTTTTCACCCGTGCCGGCCGGCGGCCTGACCGAATGGTTCTGCCGCGAAGGCTGGAAGCGGTACCGGCGTTGAAATTCGGTGGGTTACGCCTGTCCTGAGCCCCGTCGAAGGGGCGGGGTACCGCCTAACCCACCCTACCAGTTCTCGGCTCGATCGGGCGCGTTGGGTGCGGTGCCCTGAGATCGAGATATCAACGGCACCCGGATTTGGAGGTTCTATGAAAAACGTTCGTTTTTGGGGCGGGCTGTTCGTGGTTCTGGCCGTTTCGCTGCTCGGCCTGGTGTCCGGATGCAGCGCCGTCAATCAGGTGCAGGGCTATTTGGGCGAAGCGGTGACCATGTACTGCTCGCAGCCGGCAGAACAGCGCGCCGGCATTCGCAGCGCCGTTAATGCCAAGGCGTTCCCGAACGCCGTCAAGATCGACTGCGCGCAGGATCAAGTTGCACCTGCACCCGCTCCGGCGTCCGAGCCGAATTCCGGCAGCAAATCGCCCGATGGTTCGGCGGCGATGCTCGATAGCCCGGAACCGTTTAACCCTGCTGTCACACGCGTTGTCGACGGCAGGCCGCCGGGGTTGGCCGCGCGCGATCCCGGCGAAGGCGATGACGACGAGGCCGCGCTGACCGATCCGGGCGACGACCCGGAGCCGCTGCCGGCGTAACGAATACCTGATCGGCCGATGCTCGGGTGTAGGTGGGTCTTCGGTATGCGACTAAACCGGGGGTAGCTGCCCGTGTCGCCACCCGCGGCCATATAGCAGCGCGTCCGCCCCGCCGGGGAGTTCCCCGGCGGGCTGGGCTTAACGATTTGGAGATAGAAGTGAACCTGCAATCTCTATTGGTCCTCAATTTTTTACGCGGAAAGCGTACCTATCTGATCGGCACCCTAACGGTCCTTTCGGCATTGATTTTCTGGTTGACGGGCGATCTTTCGTTTGATGACGCAGCCAAGCAAATACTCGAAGGGCTGTCGTTCATGGCGCTGCGCGCCGGGATCGGTGCGCCGGCCACGGCGGGCCAGGCGGAAACCCACGAGTCCCGCCTCCGCGAGATGGCGGCCGAGATGTGGCGGACGGCGAAGGCCGAACAGCCCGATCTACCCGACCTCGAACCGGACGAGATTTTGGCGCGGATTCAGTCGCAGCCGAACCAGGATCGGGCAACGCCCTCGCCATGATCTGGCTGGAACCCGTGGCCTATCAGCTCAGGGTGATTGACGGCGATCCGGCCGAGCGCCCGCCGTACCGGGCCACGGGGTTAATTTTGGTACATGAGGATACCGCCGTTCTGAAAGGATTTTGCGGCCGAATAACTCGGCCCGATATCGCCGAGTTTTACCGCGAGCTACGGCGTAAGGGCTTCCGATTCGCAATCGCCGAGCGGACCGGGAATCATCGCGTGCCGTTCGGCACCCGAATCGAGGCCGGCGAGTTCACCGGCTGGTGGCGTGTCGATCTGGATCGGTTCGATGGATGACGGCGACCGCGCGCAAGCCTACGCCGAGCTGGACCGCGAGATCGCCTTGCGTAAATTCCGGCGCGTCGAGGCGTCCGGAGAGGCGCAAATCGTCACAGCCGAAGGCGTGGTGTGCTGCGATTGCGGCGCGCCGATCGGCGGCGATCGGCTCGGCATCGTGCCCAAGGCGGTGCGCTGCGTCGGCTGCCAGGAAGTCCGCGAGGCTGAAGACAAGAGGTATGAATGACTCTGCATGTTGAATTCTGGCAGCTCCTAGGTTTCCTCTCGGGACTGCTCTTTTCGGTTTTCGGCGCGGTGTTCGCGGGCGGCAAGATTTTGCTAGGGCAGGTGGAGAAACGCCTGGACGAACGGTTTTCCTCGCAGGAGAAGTCCCGCCAGGAAACCCGGCACCATTGGGATGAACGATTTTCCGGGCTGGAAACGGCAGCGAAGCAGGAAGCGCAGCGCTGGCAGCAGGTGGAGCGCGAATTATTGCAGCTCAAGGCCGATCTGCCGTTGCAGTACGTCCGGCGGGAGGACTACGTCCGCAATCAATCGGTGATCGAGGCGAAGCTGGACGGCCTCGCGGTCCGCATCGAAAACGCACTATTAAAAGGAGAGCGGCATGGCTGATCTAAGCAAGATCCGGCGCGAGGATATCCGCTGGCAAGTTCTTTTGACCCTTAACAACGCCCGGCCGATCGGGGCCTACGAAAAGGTGGTCCTGACCGTGGTCCAGGCGACCTATCCGGATGCGACGCAGCACGAAGTGCGGCGGGAGCTGGATTATCTCCGCGATCGGGATCTCGTGAAGATCGATCAGAAGCCGGACGGCCGCTGGTTCTGCGACCTGACCCGCTACGGCATCGACGTGGCAGAGTACACGGTGCCGGTGGAGCCGGGCATCTCACGGCCCGAGAAGTATTTCGACTAATGGCGCGCGGGTACAAACCCTCACCTTCGGCCGAAGAGGTTCTTACGGTATTGGCGCATGTTTATGTCGTTGCCGATATCGACAAGAAGGTTCCGAATGCGGCCGGCTTTTTCGACTTCTATATCGCCAACGCGCTAACCGAAAGGCAAAGGGCAATTTGGGAGACCTATAAAAAGACCTGCCACAAAGTCAGGGCCGATATCGTGAAGTTGTTAGAGAAGGAAAAGGTCTAATGCCCCCGCGTTCCGCCATCCTGCAGCTGCCCGACACCGTCCGCGCCGAGCTGGATCAAAAGCTGATTCAACGGGGCTTTGCCGGCTACGTGGAGCTGTCGGACTGGCTGAAAGCCCAGGGCTACGAAATCAGCAAGTCGGCGGTCCACAACTACGCGACGACGACGCTGGAAAAGCGAGTGACGGCGCTCAAGATCGCGACCGAGCAGGCCAAGGCCATCGCCGAGGCAGCGCCGGACGAAGGGAACGCCATGAACGAGGCGCTGATTCGGCTGGTGCAGCAGAAGGCGTTCGACGTGCTGATCAACCTGAGCGAAGAGGATCAGGAGGTCAACCTCAAGGATATCGGCATCATGGTGGCCCGGCTGTCGAATGCCTCGGTGAAACAGAAGCAGTATCAGGCGGAGGTTCAGGCCAAGGCGAAGTCAGCCGCCGAAAAAGTGGCTTCGGTCGCGAAACAAGGCGGCCTCTCCGCCGAGGCCGTCGACACCATCCGGCGCGAGATCCTCGGGATCGTCGCATGAGCGCTCCCGCTGTCCTCTTGCCCTATCAGCAAGCCTGGGTTGCCGATCGGAGCCCGGTCAAGATCGCCGAAAAGTCGCGCCGGATCGGTCTGACCTGGGGCGAAGCCTCCGATGCCGCACTGACCGGAGCCGCCAGCCGCGAGGCCGGCGGCGACGATACCTGGTATATCGGCTACAACAAGGACATGGCCATGGAGTTCATCGGCGACGTGGCGTTCTGGGCCAAGCATTACCAGCTCGCCGCGGGTGAAATGCAGGAGGAGATTTTCAAGGATGAGGACAAGGACATCCTGACCTTCGTGATCCGATTCGCCTCCGGGTTCCGCGTGACCGCGCTGTCGTCGCGCCCCTCGAACCTTCGCGGCAAGCAAGGCGTGGTCATCATCGACGAAGCCGCGTTCCACGACGATCTGTCGGGCTTGATGAAGGCGGCGCTGGCGCTCTTGATGTGGGGTGGCAAGGTCCGTGTTATCAGTACCCACGACGGGGATCAGAATCCCTTCAACGAACTGGTGCTCGATACCCGCGCGGGCAAGAAACCGTACAGCCTGCATCGGATCGAGTTCCAAGAGGCGGTGAAACAGGGCCTCTTTAAGCGGATCTGCCTCAAGCTCGGACGGGAATGGTCGCCCGAGGCGGAAGCGGAATGGGTCGCCGAAACCTACGCGTTCTACGGGGACGATGCCGCGGAAGAATTGGACGTGATCCCGGCTTCAGGATCGGGAGCGTTCCTGAGCAGGGCGCTGATTGAAAGTTGTATGGAGGACGGGATTCCGGTGCTGCGCTTCAGCCAGCCGGATTCGTTTACCTTGCTGCCCGAGCACATCCGGAAGGCCGAAACGCAGGACTGGTGCGAGGAGCATCTTGCCCCGCTGCTGGCGCAGCTCGACCCGAATGCGCAGCATTATTTCGGTGAGGACTTCGGCCGCTCCGGAGACCTGACGGTGATCTGGCCGCTGGCGGAACAGGCCAATCTCACCTATCGCACGCCGTTTCTGGTGGAGCTGCGGAATATCCCGTTCGAGCAGCAAAAGCAGATTCTCTTTTACATCGCCGACCGGCTGCCGCGGTTCCGCCATGGCGCGCTCGACGGCCGCGGCAACGGCGAATATCTCGCCGAAGTCGCGTTGCAGCGGTATCCCGGCCGCATAACCAAGGTGATGCTGTCGCTGGAGTGGTACCGGGAGAATACGCCCCGGCTCAAGGCACATTTCGAAGACAGGACCTGGGTGATCCCGAAGCATGCCGACGTTCTGACCGATTATCGGGCGTTTCGCGTGATCAAGGGCGTGGCCAAGATTGGAGACGAAGTGGAGCTGCGCGGCGCCGATGGCAAGAAACGGCATGCGGACTCCGGGATTGCGGGTTTGTTGGCGACGTTCGCGACGGTGCAGGAGGGGCAGCCGCCGGCCGGCGAGTCGGTCGGCGATGCGGATGAGATCCGGGGCGCGTATGTGCCCGAAGCCTTTCGCGATCGCGGTCCATGGGGCAGAGGGCGGATATTCGTCCGGGGCAAGAGGCAGTAAGCAGGGGTAACGATGGCATTCACCGATCTTCTCGACCGCGTTATCAATGGCCTTTCCGCGTTCCGCGAGGCGGTTTCAACCCCGGCCAAGGCCTCTCTCCGCGAGGCGGTCGGGGTGACCGTCGACAACGATGAAGACCAATGGCGCCGGCTGACCGGGGACGTCGATCGGGATCTGTCGCCCATGACCCAAAAACGTATGCGGGACATGGCGCTGTATCTCTGGGAAGCGAATCTGCTGGCGAACCGACTGATCGAACTGCCGGTGGCCTACTTGCTGGCGGAAGGCGTGCGACTCACCGTCACGGATGAAGAGAATCAAAAGGTTCTCGACCGGTTTTGGAAGGACCCGATCAACGAAATGGACCTGAAGCTGCCGCAGAAGGTGCGGGAGCTGGCGCTCTACGGCGAGCAGTGTTATCCGACCTTCGTCAACGAGATGAACGGCCATGTCCGCCTCGGCTATCTGGACCCGGCGCTGATCGAAACCGTGGTGACCGATCCGGACAACCGCTCACAGGTGATCGGTATCGTGACGGTGAAGGATAAGAAAGGCGTGGCCCGTCGCTACCGGACCATCATCAACGGTCCGGAAGAGGTATTCAGCGCGCGCACACGGGAGATTCGCCAGACGTTCAGCGACGGCGAGGCGTTTTATTTCACCATCAACGATCTGTCCAACGGTCGCCGCGGGCGCTCGGATCTCCTGGCGCAAATCGATTGGCTGGACGGTTACGAGCAGTTCTTGTTCGGCGAACTCGACCGCGCCAGTTTCATGCGGGCATTTCTGTGGGATGTAACGCTTACCGGGGCGACGCCCGAAGAGGTGGCAAAACGGTCGAAGGAGATTTATCCGCCGGCGCCGGGATCGGTACGGGTGCATAACGACGCGGAAATCTGGGCGGCCGTGACGCCGAGCCTAAACGCCCTGGATTCCAGCGAAAACGCCCGGCTGTTCCGCAACCATGTGCTCGGAGGGGCGACCGTGCCGGAGCATTGGTACGGCGGGGGCGGCGACGTGAACCGGGCGACCGGCGAAAGCATGGGCGAGCCGACGTTCAAGGTGCTTTCGATGCGCCAACGGGTGATCAAGCATATCCTGGAGTCGATCGGGCGGTACGTGCTGCGCCAGAAGGCCATGGCCCACCAGGAAGCCGAGCCCGATTTTTCCGAGGATGCGTGGAATGTCGAGGCCGTATTCCCCGAAATGACGGCGCGCGATACCACGAAATATGCGGCGGCGCTGCAGCAGATCGTGACGGCCGTGGGGCTGGCGCTCGATCGAGCGCTCTTGACGGAAACCACGGCGATGGCTCTCATCAACGCGATCGCCGGGCGGTTGGGCGTGGAGATCGATGTCGAGGCGGAATTGAAGGCTGCGCGGAAGAAAGCCGCGAAGACCGCTGAAGACGATGTGTTTAAGGACCCGCCGGACGATTCAGCCGATAGCCCATGACCAAGAAGGAGCGTGATAAACGATTCAGGAAGGCCCGCACCCAGGTATTGAAAGCCCGGACGCGCCTGCTCAGGGGCACGCGGGATGAGATCGTCGCGCTGCTGAACGATGTCGCCGAGCAAATCAAAGTGCTCCTGGCCAGTCAACCGAGCGATTATCAGCAATGGTATCTGCCGCAGCTACAAAAGGAGATCCAAAGAACGCTGGCAGCCTTGGGCGAAAAGTCGGCCGGCGTGATCGCTACCAAGTCGGGCGAGGCATGGGCGTTGGGGCAGGCTATGGTCGATACACCGCTTGACGCTGGTGGGCTCCGCATCTCGGGCATGCTGCCGATGCTCGATACGAAGCCGCTGTTGGCGATGCGGACGTTCATGACCGACCGCATGCAGGATGTGGCATCGAGCGCGGCGGCCAGAATCAACGGCGAGCTCGGCCTGGTGGTGATCGGCGGCCAGTCGCCCGGCGATGCGATCGCCAACATCACCAACCTGCTGAAAGAGCAGTCGAGACGGCGGGCAACGACGATTGTTCGAACCGAGATCGGCCGCGTTTTCGCGACGGCCGCCCACGAGCGGTTACAGCAGGCCGGTGAAGCGGTGCCAGGATTGAAGAAGCAATGGCGCCGATCGGGAAAGATTCACTCCCGGCCTCAACACGATGCCGCGGACGGGCAGATCCAGCCGCGCGACCAGCCGTTCATCATTGGCGGTCATCAGCTCATGTACCCCCACGATCCCAAGGCACCCGCCTCGGAAACCATCAATTGCGGCTGTGTTATGCTGCCGTTTATGGAGAGCTGGGACGTGGCGGTCCCCGGAAAGAAGCCGTTCAGCGAGGAAGAGATTCGGTTGAATCCGACGAAAGCGGATATGGCCACAAGTCGCCCGATTAACGATTATTTGGGGAAATAATTTCCCGATCGAAGACCGCCGTTTTCGTTTTCACCCTGTGAAACATATTTTTATCGACCTTCCGTATTTGTCCTTCTTCTTCCAGGGTCTTCCAGTATTTATCTCGTCATTCCCTGATCATTTATCTCACTCCCGTTCACTGAGGCGGAGATGATAGCCGTGGGTCCAGCCACGGCCGAGGCCGGCGCTCGCCTGATTGACCTGCTGGCTGTTGTAGTAGCGGGCCAGGCTCAGGCCGCGCGCGCCTGCACCGCCCAGGCGGAGATCCGCGGCCTGGTTGAGGTAGGCGCCCGAGCCCAGATCGACCGGATCGGCGCCCTTGGGGGTCGGGACGTTCCCCGGCGGCACCTGCACCGGGGCGTAACTCGCCTGCGCCGCCGGCGTGCTCACGGGCCCCAGAAAGGAGCCGTAGCCGCCCTGCAGGCCGCCGCCGATGATCATCCCGAGGCTCCGCTGGCTGCCACTCACGCGGTAATCGATGTAGCCCTTGCCGTGCCAGGCGTTGAGCGCCACCTGGCCGTTTTGCGGCAGAATCAGCGTGGCGCCGGCGTTGACGGCCGTTTGCAGGTCGGCGAGATCATTGGCGCTGTAGCCGCTCAGTTGGCCTTGAATACTGCCGAAATTGCCGCTGTTGGCCAGAAAGAACTTCTGCCCGCTCTGGTTGTTGAGGGCGAAGATCTTGACGGTGGACAGGGCCGCCTGCGCGGCGCCCTGCGATTGCTCCAGCACGCCGTGTTCCAGCGCGCTGGCGATCAGGCCGGATGCCTGGAAGGCGCCCGATACGGCGGTGCTGCTTTGCGGCAGGACCGGGGAGAACTGGGCCTTGACGTCGATGAAGTAGCCGTCCTCCTGGCCGACGATGCCGAAGCGGTGATGCTGAAGGACCCGGTGGTCGCTCACGGCGCCGAGCAGGTCGGACGCCAGCTGGGTCTGCTGCATCCAGCCGAGGCCGATGACGTTGAGGGTTTCCGAGAGCACCTCGCGCGAGCCGTTCGCCGCCCCGTGCAGGGTGAGCTGGTCGAGATAGCGTTGCCGCTCGGCCAAAAGGCTGCTGTCGCGGTCGCCGCCGAAGGCCGAGGCCAGAACGTACGAGCCGGTTCGTTTCAACGTGAAGGTCGCGCATTGATCAGCGAATCGGGCACCCGTGAAGCACGGGTTGCTGACGCTGGCGCTGTAGGGATGGTCGACGGTCAGGGTCAGATGGGTCAGGTCGCCGGAAGGCGTGCCCTCGGACAGCAGCAGGGTGTCGTCGAGATACAGCTCGGCCACGGGGGTCGAGACCACGGCACCGGTCAGGGCCACGGTCTGCGAGCCGATGGAATTGCCCTGGTAGGTATAGTTGAAGGTCAGGGTGGCATTCTTGCGGCCCGCGCTCTGGCCGACGCCGGTGAACTTGACCTTGACCTGGACGTTGCCGTTGGCCGGAATGCTCTGCGTGCCGCCGCCCGAAACGAACTGGAAGGCGCCGGCGCCGGTGCCGGTGATCGTGCTGGTGACCTGGATGACCACCGAATTGGGATTGCCGGGCGTCCAGGTAAAGGTCGGGCCGTCCTGGCCCGGCGCCACCGTGCCGAAATCGGTCGCGCCGGCCGGCGGCGGATCGATCGTCGCGCTGTCGCCGGCATAGCTGAGACTCAGTTTTTTCCCGGCGATCTCGGGGATGTTCAGCGTCGTATCGAGGCCGCCGTGTTGCAGCCGGACGGTGTGGATGTAGCCGGAGGGAATGTCGGTCCAGGGGCTTTGAGTCGGGGTGCCGGGAAACGGCAGCGAAGCCGGCAGGCTGGCGCTGTCGTCCGGGAGGATGCTCAAACCGCCGGCGATGTCGCGGACCCGTGCGTTGGGGTCATTTTGCTGGAGCTGCGCGGCCAGTTGCGTGGTCAGCGCATTCAGCGCGTTGCCGAGGGCGCCGGCATCGAGGCTCTGGATGGAATGGCTGCCGGTGATGCCGCCGGCCGCGCTCAGTAACGCCGCCGGGTCGTAGCCCATGGCGGCCGCCAGATCGATGCCCGCCAGCTTGTCGCTCGGTTTGAACGCCGGGTCCAGGGCGACCGGATTGCCGTTGAGGGTGGCCACCACCCAGACCCGATCCAGCGTGAAGCTGGTCCCGTGGTTGACGGCCGGAATGCCGCCGGTGGCGATCATCGTGCCGATCACACCGGCATTGGCCTCGGTGCCCAGCCAATGGGCCAGGTCCAGGCCATTGGCGGCCGACACCGGAATGCTCATGCTGCCGTACTGGAACTGGGCGGTGAACCCGGCGGCCCGGAGCAGCGCCACCAGCAGGGCGGCCTGGTCGAAATCGTTGCCGCTCCGTTCCTTCAGCGTGAGGTAGGGGCCTTTCAGCGCGCCGTAATACGGCACGTAGGCGAAATGATTGCGGACGAACTGGTAAATGCGGCGCGGATCGTTGTCCAGGGCCGCCGCCAGCTGGCTGAACTCGGTGGCGGCCGACACCAGGCCCTCCGCCGCCGCGGTGATCTCCGTGGCCGCGCGGGGCGCGGCGGTCGCGCCCAATAGGTGTTGCCGCTCAGCCTGCCGGTCGCGCTCCTGCGCCAGGGTCTGTTCGCGTTGGGCGACCACGCGTTCGGCCGATTCCGGCGAGACGAGCTTGGCGCGCTGGTCGATCCAGCCCTCGGGCGCGGCGAAAGACTCTGCCGAGACCAGCCCAGCCAATGTGACGAACGCCACGAACGGCACCCAGAGGGCCATCGGGGCCACCCCGCTTCTTCTTGTTTCCGGCTTCATGTCAAAGGCCCCGGTTTTTCTGGTTCAGTCGAGCGGCGATGCGCCACAGCGCCACGGCCATCAGGAGCAAACCCTCGGCCGGCACCGCGGGCACGCTCGCATGGGCGGTGCCCGGGTTTTGCTGGTTTTGCAAGGGATCGGTATTGCCCTGATATTCGGCGAGGTTGGTGATCCCGTCGCCGTCGGCATCCTGCGACGCATCGGCGGGATCGAGCGGGTTGAAGCGGTATTGCACTTCCCAGGCGTCGGGCATGCCGTCGCCGTCGTCGTCCGGGTCGGCGAAGTTGGCGATCAGATCGCCGTCGGTGTCCGGGCAGTTGCTGACCCCCTGGCTGGTAAAGTTGCCGGCCTCGTCGTACTGGAAGGCCAGCGCCGGGCCGTCGGACCGGGTTGCGCTCACGAGCCGGTTGAGGTCGTCATAGGCATAGTTGATTTCGACGGCACGAACGCTCGGCAAGGCCAGCCCTGACAGGAGACCCGCGCACAGCGCTAACCGAAGGTTCCGGCGGCGATCCGTGGACCGGCACCGGGTATGGAGGGCCGGGACGATGCGGTGAGCTCGCCGTTCCGGCCCTGAAGAGGAGTGACGCGTTCCGCGCGTGTCGTGTTCCATAACGCCTTATCCTGGGATAAAAGATGCCCTAACGGATATTTCGAGGCGCCATGGCAAAACAAGGGCGACTAGGCCCACTCCCCCATAAAACGCATCGTTTAAGTTTTGTGTGAATCGCCGGTCGACGAAGGCGGCGATATCGTTACCGGGGTTGACCCCTCTGGCCGATACCCCTTGTCCGTTGAACCGCGGCGGACGGCGCTCGTACGGTCCCCACCGTTCGGTTGCGTCCGTCACCCGCAATTGCGCCAAATTCACCGCTAAAGGCGATCTTAAAAGTCGCCGCGTTACAGGGTTGTGTCAGTGGATGGTGAATATTCACATCCATTGCTGTGACATAGTTCACTGATTTTTCCCAGGCGTTTTGGCTTCCGCACATGGGAATACGTCGCTCTTTCCTAGAAGTAGCCTGTGTATCTGATGGCCCACGGGCTGGTCGTGGCCGTTACCACTCCCATCTTTTGATGATTGTGTCCGCCAGTCGAGGCAATCATATTTGCAAATAATCCCGGTCCGCGGCGAAGGATTGCAGGCCAGCCCGATGGATTGCAGGTTCTCGGGTTTTCCATTGCAGGTCACTACAGTTAGAGTCGATTTTGCCGGCCGAATTCGCCGCCCGCATCAAGCGCGTCGGCATCGTCAACGCGATGGACGACGAAAACTTCGCGGCGGCCGTCAAGGCGACCGGACGCAAGAAATTCATCATCGCCGGCGTCACAACGATGTGTGCACGGTCTTCCCGGCATTGAGCCTGGTACGCGAGGGCTATGAGGTTCAGGTCATCGCCGATGCCGGCGGTTCGCCGAGCCAGATCGGCGACGACATGGCTCTGCGCCGCATGGAGAAGAACGGCGTCACGCTGTCCAGCACGAACCAGGTGATCGCGGAACTTGCGGGCAACTGGAGCACCCCCGAAGGGAGCGCGATCGTGCGGCAGGTGGTGATGCCGGCCCTACAAGGCTGAGGGAGACGAACAACGCTTACTCAGCGGGGGATGTTGGTAGTTGACCTGGATCAGTGCGCCGAACGTCCCGGCGCCCCCTGAGGTGACTTGGCTACATCATCACCGTTTCCTGCCTTCTCACGCGCAAGGTCGGAGGCTATTTGGGCCAGCCCGCCCATGAAGAATCGTTTGAAGTGCTCAATGGCAGCGTCCGGTTGATTGGCGATAGCCTCTTGTGGTGCCGCGTGTTCCAGCATTTTGGAGCTCCCGAGCAGAAGCAGGGCGAACGGCGCGATGATGGCCAGTCTGCTGCGCGCGACCGCAGGGTGGTCGGGAGATACCCCTAGAATCTCGCTGATGAACGCGGTGGCGATTTGCATTTTGGGGAGGAGTTCCCTCTCCAGGAGGATTGGAAACGCGGTGGAGGGGTGGAGTATTTCCCGACCCAGCACGCGCAGGGCCCAGTTGGAAGACATCGGACCAAGAACCGCCCGTAGCATGCCGTCGATGAAGACGCTCAGCTTGTCTTCCGGACGCCCCGGGGCTTCGGAGATCTTCTTCAGGAACTCCAAATCCATCAACCGGTGATGGGCCTCCACTAGGACTTCGGCGTAAAGGCCATCTATGCCGCGGAAGTAGTAATTCACCGCTGCCGAATTGACTCCTGCTCGTTCGGCGATTTCCTTGCCGGTGGCGTAGGCAACCCCTTTTTCGGCAAATACCTCGCCTGCAGCCTCGAGGATCTGCCACCTTGTGGCTACGCCATCGTCCCGGTGACCGGGCAATTTTCGATTTCGCTTCTCTTGTTTCATGGAAAGAGCATACCGGGAAAAGCATGTCTTATGAACGTAAATTTAAATTTCAAATTCGAATTTGACCAAAGTGGTGGCTGCGCCCATTCTTATGCCATGAACACGAAAGCTCGCATCATCATTCCGACAGCTCTCATCCTGGTAACTCTAGGCGGCGGATGGTGGCATATCCATCGCCCTTCCGCAGAGGGCTTGCTGACCGTGTACGGCAACATCGACTTTCGCCAAGCCTCCGTACCGTTTAATGGAACCGAGCGAATCACCGAGATCCTAGCGGAAGAAGGCGATGTGGTCCGCAAAGGGCAGGTGCTGGCCCGCATGGATACCAGCCGGCTGGTGCCCCAATCGATCCAGATCGAGTCCGCGGTAGATGCTCAGAAAGCGGTCGTGGAGCGCCTCCGAAACGGCAGCAGGCCGGAGGAGATCGAACAGGCTCGGGCGAACCTGGTATCCGCCAAGGCAGACGCCGACAACGCCAAGGCTCTCTACCGGCGGCGGAAAAATCTGGTGTCGAGTGCGGCCATCAGCAAGCAGGATTTCGATGCGGCAAAGTCGGCCGCCGATGTGGCGGCCGCGAAGGTGGAGGTTACTGAGAAGGCACTCAGGCTCGCGGTCATCGGACCACGCCTGGAAGACATCGCCCAGGCCGAAGCCCAGCTCAAGGGCTACGAGGCGCAGCTGGCACTGATTCGCCGGCAATTGGCCGACGCCGAGTTGCGGGCGCCCTTCGACGCCGTGATCCAGTCGCGGCTGATGGAGCCGGGAGAGATGGCGTCCCCGACGAAACCGGTGTTCTCGTTGGCCACCATCGGGACAAAATGGGTGCGGGCGTACGTTCCCGAGCCGGAGCTCGGGCGTGTGCATTCCGGATCCCGCGCGAAAATCCTGGTCGACAGTCTTCCCGATCATCCGATCGAGGGTTGGGTCGGCTTCATCTCGCCGGTCGCGGAGTTCACGCCGAAAACGGTGCAGACCGAAGACCTGCGCGCCAGCCTGGTTTACGAAATCCGGGTGTTCGTCGAAGATCCCCAGAACGTGTTGCGCCTGGGCATGCCGGCAACAGTGAAGATTCCGCCGGATGCAGACGGACCTGCCCGCGACCGGGCACGGCAATGAGCCTGCAAGGCCTGACGCATCCGGTGGAAATTCGCGGGGTTCACAAGACATTCCGCCGTGAAACGGGCGAGACCGTCAAGGCCATCGACGACGTTTCCTTTGCGGCACGGCATAAGACCCTCACTGCGCTGGTCGGTCCCGACGGAGGCGGCAAGACGACCCTCCTGCGGATGCTTGCCGGCCTGGTTTTCGCCGACAGTGGAACGGTACGGGTTCGGGGCATCGACGCCTCGTCCGACCCGCAGGCCATACAGGACCGCATCGGCTATATGCCCCAGCGGTTCGGCCTCTACGAAGATCTGACCGTCCAGCAAAATCTGGATCTGTATGCCGAACTGCACGGCATCAGCCCAGCGGCGCGCATGGCGGTCTATCCCCGCCTGCTGCAGATGACCGCCCTCGGCCCGTTCACCGGTCGCTTGGCGGGAGCGCTCTCCGGCGGCATGAAACAGAAACTGGGCCTCGCCTGCACTTTGGTCCGTTCGCCCGACCTGTTGTTGCTGGACGAAACGACCGTGGGCGTCGACCCGTTGTCCCGCCGAGAGTTGTGGGAAATCGTGCGGCGTCTGGTGCGTGAGGAGGCGTTGACGGTCATCGTCAGCACTTCCTATCTCGACGAGGCCGCGTTCTGCGACCATGCCGTGGTCCTGCATCAAGGCAAAGTGCTCGCGGAAGGGACACCGGAGGAGATCACCTCTCGGGCGGAAGGGCGCGTGTTTTTCGCCACCTCCTCCGAGGGCTCCACGGCCCGCTCTCTGCAGGCACGCCTGTTCAAGCATCCAGGTGTGGTGGACGCCGTACCCGAGGCGGGGAAGGTTCGGGTCGTTACCCGCTCGTCGCGCGCCCCTCAAGATGATGGCGGAGAGGGCGGCCTCGAGTTTGAACCCGCAGCCCCGCGCTTCGAAGACGGCTTCATGGTGCTGTTCCGAGCCGCGGTCGGCGAGATCCATTCCCCATCCATCACGCTGGGCCGCCGTCCTAGCGAGGCGGTCGGCGTTTCTTCCGTGGAAGTTCTCGATCTGGTTCGGACCTTCGGCGACTTCGTCGCCGTGAACCATGTGTCCTTTCAGGTACAGCGCGGGGAAATCTACGGACTGTTGGGGCCGAACGGGGCGGGCAAGAGCACCACCTTCCGCATGCTATGCGGGCTGATCCCGGCCACTGGCGGGCGGCTCCGGGTGGCGGGGGCCGATTTGAGGACCGCCCGTGCCGAAGCACGGGCGAAACTGGGCTACGTCGCTCAGAAATTCTCGCTCTACGGCGACCTTTCCGTGGATGAGAACCTGGATTTCTTCGCGAGCGCCTATGGTCTGCGCGGTTCCAGAAAACGCGACCGCATCGCCTGGGCGAAAGACCAGTTCGATCTCGGCCCGATGTCGGCCTTGCCGAGCGGAAAGCTGCCGGGGGGTACAAACAGCGGCTGGCGATGGCCACGGCGCTGCTGCATGAACCGGAAATCCTGTTTCTGGATGAGGCGACCAGCGGTGCCGATCTTCTGGCTCGCCGCGAGTTTTGGGGCCGGATCACGGCCCTGTCGGAACAGGGGGTGACTGTCGTCGTCACGACCCACTTCATGGAAGAGGCCGAATATTGCGACCGTGTGATCATCATGGATGGCGGCATCGCCCTGGCGGAAGGCTCGCCGGCGGCGATCCGCGCCCAGGGGGAGCCCCGAAGCGGGCAGCTGCCCACCATGGAGGATGCCTTTATTGCCATCGTCGAGCAATCCCGGCACAGCGTAGGGAAGGCGGCGCAATGACCGGCCAGGAGCTGATGGCGCGAAGCCGTGCCCGGCGGGTATGGGCATTGATCCGCAAGGAAACCTGGCAGATCCTCCGGGACCCCAGCGCCATCGCCATCGGCGTCGTCCTGCCGATCGTGATGTTGATCCTGTTCGGCTACGGGCTTTCCTTCGATCTCAAGCATCTCCCCGTCGCCGTCGTCGTCGAGCACGCTTCCGAAGAGACCTCCGCCGTCAGCGCGGCGCTGAGCCTTTCGAGCTATTTCCGGGTACACCCGGTCAATACCATGGCCGAGGCGGCGAGGCTGATGACCGAGCATCAAGTCAGCGCCGTCGTTCGCTTTCCGCCCCATTTCGCACGGGATGTGGCGCGCGGCGAAGCCGATCTGTTGGTGGCGGTCAACGCGACGGACGCCAACACCGCCCGCATCGCGATCAGTTACGCAAGGGGCGCGGTAGCGACCTGGCTGGCTCGCGAGATCGCCGAAGGCCGCGCCGCTGCAGGCGGCTCTGCTATCGCCATCGAGGGCCGGCTGTGGTTCAACGAGGCCAACGAGAGTTCCTGGTTCCTGGTTCCTGGCCTGATCGTCCTGATCATGACCTTGATCGGAGCCTTGCTGACCTCCCTGGTCATCGCCCGGGAATGGGAGCGCGGCACCTTCGAGGCGCTGTTCGCGACCCCCGTTCGTCCCGTCGAAATCCTGCTGAGCAAAACCGTGCCCTATTTCGTCATGGGCATGTTCGGGCTCGTCCTTGCGGTTGCCGGCAGCCAGTTTTTGTTCGTCGTCCCCTTGCGTGGGTCGCTTTGGCTGCTGGTGCTGGTCTCCTCGCTCTACCTGCTGGTGGCGCTCGGTATGGGACTGGTGATTTCGTCGGCGACCAAGAGCCAATTTCTCGCCAACCAGATCACCTTTCTGGTGACCTTCCTGCCAGCGACCCTGCTGTCGGGCTTCATCTTCGACATCCGCAGCATGCCCTGGGGCGCCCAGATCGTGACCAGCATCTTTCCGGCCCGCTATTTCGTCAGTTCGCTGCAGACCCTGTTTCTGGCCGGGGACGTGTGGCCCATCATCCTGCCCAACGCGCTCGTCCTCGCCGGCATGGCCGCACTGCTCATGGTCATGGCCGCCAAGGCGACCCGCAAGCGCATCGACTGAGGTTGCCATGACCGACTCCTTATTTCGCATCCTCGCCCTCATCCGCAAGGAGCTTCTGGCGATCCTGAAAGATCGCAAGAGCCGGGTCACGGTGTTCGTGCCGCCCATTTTGCAGTGCCTGATTTTTGGCTACGCCGCCAGTTACGATCTGAACCATGTCCCCTATGTGCTGCTCGATCGCGATCACAGTGCGGCGTCGCGGGCCTTCATCGCCACCCTCGATGGTTCGGGCACTTTCGATCGTATCGCCACGCTGCAAAACGCTTCCGACATTGCCGACCCGATCACGGATCGCCGCGCTGTCCTCGCGGTGATCATCGACCGGGACTTCGAGCGCCAATTGATGGCGGATGGTACCGCCAAGGTCCAGGCGATCGCCGACGGGCGCAACACCAACACCGCCGGAACCGCGCAAGGGTATGTGAGCACCCTGGCCGCGGACTTCGTGCAGAGGTGGCGCCAGGAGAACGGCGTTACGCCGCCGCCCGGCATCAAGGTGACGCCCCGGGCGTGGTATAACCCCAACCTTGAGACACAGTGGATCATGATTCCCTCGTTGATCGGGACGATCACCATGATGATGACGATGAGCCTGACCGCCATGTCGGTGGCTCGCGAACGGGAGGCAGGCACTTTCGAGCAATTGCTGGTGACGCCTTTCCGTCCCCACGAGATCATGGTCGGCAAGGCATTGCCCTCGATGATCGTCGGGCTGATTCAGGCCACCTCGATCCTGCTGGTCGCCCAGCTATGGTTCCAAATTCCCTTTGCGGGCTCCTACTTCGTGCTTTACCTGAGCCTTGCCGAGTTCCTGGCGGCATCGGTCGGGATCGGCTTGTTCCTCTCCTCCATCGCCCGAAACATGCAGCAGGCCATGATCGGTACGCTCGTGGTAATGATGCCGTTCATGCTGCTGTCCGGCTTGACCACGCCGGTGATGACCATGCCGGACGCGCTCCAATACCTTACCGCCGTGAACCCGCTCCGTTATGCCATCAGCATGACGCGCCAGATCTATCTGGAGGGTGCCGGCATCGTCCAGCTGCTGCCCGAAATGCTGGCACTTCTGATGATTGCGGCCGTGACGCTGCCCATCGCCGCCTGGATGTTCCGCAACAAGCTGGCTTAGTGCGGACACAGTAAAACGGCAGGCGATGGTCTGGATGAAAAAACGCATAACAGATACACAACGACATTGAACACCAAGCTCCAATTTTCACTGTCACTATTCGCAATGAGCCTGGCGGCATGCAGGGTAGGTCCAGATTATCGGGCGCCTGTTCCGGCCGTTCCGGATCGATGGCACGCAGATGAGAAGATCGGCGCCGATCTGCTATGGGCCAAACCGGAAAATTTGAAGGCATGGTGGCGAGCCTTCGGCGATTACGAACTGGATCGCCTCATGGATCGAGCTTTGGCGCGCAATCTCGACGTGAAAATCGCACTGGCCCGAATCGAACAGGCCCGAGCCGAACGGAGCAGCACCCGCGCAGAACTGTTTCCGTCGGTCGATGTGACGGGGGGCGTGCAGCGCCAAGATAACCCGATGCCCGGCCTGAGGCCGGGCATACGCTACAACCTGTTCGAGATCGGCTTCGATGCCTTGTGGGAAATCGATCTGTTCGGACGCCAGCAAAGGCGCCTCGAGGCGGCCTCGGCGGAACTGGAAGCGGCCGGTGACCAATACGCTCAATCCCTGGTGACGTTAAGCTCCGAGCTGGCGCGTAGTTACATCGACTACCGCAACGCTCAGGCCCTGCTGGCCATCACCCGATCGAACCTGGACAGTAGCGGCAGACCCTGGCGCAGACCGAAAGGCTGCTGCAAGAGGGCATCGGAACCCGCCATGATGTGGTGCGCGCCAAAGCCCAAGCGGAGACCACCGAGGCGCAGATTCCTACCCTGGAAGCCGGCAAGACCGCTGCCCTGCGTCAATTGGAAGCGCTGACGGGCCAGCAGCCCGGTGCGCTGGCCGCCGGGCTGGATGCGCCCGGTCCCTTTCCCGAAGCACCGGGGCAAGCCATGCTCGCTTCGCCCGCCGATACCATCCGCCATCGGCCTGACCTGCGCGCCGCCGAGCGCCAGTTGGCGGCCGCTACGGCGATGCAGGGGGCGGCTATCGCGGAGCTGTTTCCGAAAATCTCGCTGTCGGCGTTTCTGGGATTGCGAAATACCGTAAGCGTCCGCCGAGCACCGTCTCGACGGGTTGAAAGACTCAGGCGACACTGGTGCGAGCGGACGCATGGGGTGTCCGCGCACTCTTGAGGTGGACGCACTGATGACTCACGATGCTGACTTCA